>MDTG01446321.1_pt1 | contig 92070 bp, 87 predicted proteins | sample 811421 | NCBI WGS metagenome assembly MDTG01 (sample SAMN05326645, study PRJNA326480) | marine metagenome | isolation source: seawater | place: Pacific Ocean: South East | collected 2011 | reverse complement strand
GATTTGGGCGCCTGAGTCCCCGAAGGCGGGGCAACGCCCCGAGGTACAGGATGTACCGAGTCAATCCCTCCGGGCGCGCCAAATAATAAACCTGCGAAAGCAGGTTTTTTTTTGCCCGGAGGGATGAGAACCCCCGGGGGGGTTCGACAAATCGGCAGGATTGCCGATTTGGGCGCCTGAGTCCCCGAAGGCGGGGCAACGCCCCGAGGTACAGGATGTACCGAGTCAATCCCTCCGGGCGCGCCAATTCAGTTATAAATTTGACCTCTTAAGTGTCTCCCCACTAAATTAAGCTATGATTACTGAAAGCCCCCCAATTAAATAGGTACGTATTATGAAAATCTTAACTACACTGCTGGCAAGCGTATTTATGTTGGTAAGCGTCAACGCATTCGCCTGCGCAACCTTCCGCAATGCCTTTGAAGAAACAGGGCACCGAGACGCTGACACTCATAGCCTCTATGTGAAAAAAACAAAGATGGGTGGTATGCCATTTCAGGTTGGCAGTATCTCCTCTGGTACACCTGCTAGCATTGATCCTGGCGAAACAGTGGATGACTGCACCACGGGTGGCCCAATGATCTCGGTCACTTATAAGATAACGGACCATGTATCAGGCCTAGATTATAATGGAAATTATGTAGGTAATAGAGATATCTATGATTTATGCGATGCAATAGTGACATTCGATATGGTAGGCGCCACAGATGCTAAGATAAACGGCTCCAGTAAATGTAAGGCATCTGTTAGTAATGGACGCGCTACCATCACAATCAAGCCATAATTAGAGCCGAATCTCGCTCAGAAGGGGGGTTCATTCCCTCCTCCGGGCGCGCCAAAGACTCCTCCTATATTCCCTCAAAAAATTTATCCCAAAAAAATTACATGAAAAACTAGACGTTCGGCTGCGATCGCGCTACATTTACAGTCATAATACAAAAAATACTGGAACTCATATAATATGTATACTAATACGCAAACTGTCCGGCCAGAAACCCTCTCCTGGACCGACATCAGGGAACGTGTGCAACAAATCAACCCCGAACTCGCCGGTATCATCGATGAGATTGAGCCTAATGATGAATTTCGTCTGGTTAAAGTCTGTTATCCCTTCGGTGTAAATATTCTCGAAAATGGCATTTGTCACTTACCCACACCAACCGGTAAATTTGCCGCAATTGATCACCACCAAATTCCGCCGTCACTGCGCAGCTTAGTAGACTACAACCCCTGTCCCCTGGGCTTAGTCCTCAACAAATCAGTTGAAGTCTATATCAAAACCTCAGAAGACCGCGTGATCCCATTTAAGCTATTTGAACCCGGACGCACTTTCGGTGTCTGGAGTATCATGGAGCAACCACAAGCCTTTGTCCGTAAATCCTGGGACTGGAATATTTCCTCCGGTGCTCGCACCTTATTTATGTTACCGAAAATTGCCGACCGAATTAGTCACAACCGCCTTTGTCGCGCCCATGGGATCCGTTCTTATGTGCCGAATACCCTCTGTGAGCACTGGAAAGTATTCGCCGAGATTGCCAAAGCCCATGCTAATGAATCCCATTGGGGCACTGATGTATTGTTCTTTACTGATAAATGGCTAGATGCTGCCGCCAATGATAAAGCCTGGTCTCGGCTTCGCAACTACTGGACTGAAGAAGCATGGCGCCAAGCCTATAATTGGGTAGGCAAAATGAATTTTGATTTTGGTTGGGATGCATTCATCAGTGAATTAGAACGTCGCCAGATGAAAGCCCGTCCCTATATGCTGGATACCTTAAAACACTTACTTGCCATCGGCTCAGGCACAATTCCCGGCTTTAAGCCCGCTGACGCCAGTGAATCAACCGCTCCCACAAGCATCATCCAACAAGCTTATGTGGATGATTACCAACTAAAATCCTACGCCCCAACAATCATGCAACCAGCTCATTTAACTTCAGCGCCAGGAGATGCGGTCTATTATTCCTTACAGTTCCCTACCCTACCTGAAAAACCTCAAGAACTAAAATCCATTCCCAGTGTCATGAAAGTATTGCGCGAATTAAAAAATCTCGTCGATGTGTTTATGGATATTTCCCGTGCATGGCCTAAACCAAAAGACGCCCAAGGCTATGACTTTGTCAAAACCGCGCAGTTAGATTATTTCCATAATGAACATGATAACTACGAGGAAATATCACCAACAGCACTGCTCCCTGACCAAGATGCGAACTTCAGTAAGCTACCCAAAGTCTATCAAGACCGACGATTTCCTGAAAATGGCCACTTCTTGCGGGGCTGCGTGAAAATATCCATTAAGTCAGACTAGGGCTAACTCCATCGTAACCGGGTTCTCAGGACATTGGTGCAAACCGCATTCAAAGAACACCCCGATACCATTCGCCAGACTTACCAGAATCAATAAACTGCATAAACCAATACGAACAGCTGGCCGCACTGAGGTAGGCTGTGACTTATTGTCAGAACTAAACACCAAGAGCATGGCAACCGCAGCCGCCGTTATCATTGCCAACAAAAATGACCATGTATACAAATGCATACCAAGAATAGGGTCGCCATAAGCTCCCGTTCCAGGGACGATGTGCAACAACACTTGCCGCAGCGCCACCGCAGCAGTGTACAGCGCACTAACGAGAACAATACCGTAATAACGTGGGCGCAAACCAAAACAGCAATTCATCAAAAAACCTAAGGCTATAAAGCTAAACCCCACCCGCTGCAACAGACATAACGGACAAGGTAATTCGTCCATGTGATATTCCATAATGATGGCCAATAAGATAACACCCGTAATCCCCAGAAACCCGAGAATATTCGTAACTAGTTCTAATCGTTTTGATAAAGCCAACATGACCCCTCCTACAAATGGATCGCTAAACTAGAGGTCATATGGTGATTAAACCAAACACAACCTAAAACGAATAAACAAAAGAATAAGAACAATGCAGGTTTAACTTTATTGGCAGCAATGAGCAGACTGCAGATAGCAAGTAACAGAAAAATAACAACGAGCATAAATCATCCTTGAGAGAATCTGCCCGCAGTCACCTGCGAGCAGACTATCAAAATCATTAGAAACGGTTACCACCGCCGCCGCTGCGACGACCACCACCGTCTTCTTTCGCCATGCTGACCTTGAGGCGACGGCTTTGGAATTCCGTACCATCAGCATCTAAGGCGCTCTTGGCTGCATCCGCATTACCAAAAGTTACGAAAGCAAAGCCTCGAGAACGGCCAGTTTCACGATCAGTGATTAATTTGACTTCAGAGATATCTCCGTACTGAGCAAAAAATTCCCGAAGGTCCTCATCGGTGGAGCCATAAGACAAATTCCCGACATAAATTTTAGATTGTGACATTTAACACTCCTAAATGGTTAATTAACAATAGTTTAGCGCTGTAAGTAATGAATATCGGGAACTATCTGAGAGAAAAGCGCCTGATCGAACATAACCGTAGCAGGGGGATTATACAATAGACCTAAAATGCTTTACAACACCGGGACTTAACAGTGTTACAATACGCATTGATCTTTCTGGCTGTTCATATATAATACAGGCTCCTTGGGCAAATACGAATAAAATAAGATTAATAATAAGCGAGTTTAGTAATGTTCGGAAGTTTTTCTACAACCATTAATCTCTTGGATGGCGGGTCACTTAATAGTAAACAACAAATCGCGCTCCGTACTTATTTGGCATTTGCAATGGCGGATAGAACGCACCTGACGCTCGAAGCTGGCGATGAGTACTATAACGATAATGAAGCTAATCTAAAACAAATCGTCTTGCAACAGGGTTTAAGCCTTTATTTCAATCGAAACAACGAACAACGTTTCAATGTGCTAAACGGTCTCAAACAAACTGAATTAGGGGGTAGTCCCACATCATTGAATCCATCAAGCGCAAGCTTCAATCCCGCGACGCTTGCCACAAAGCCACGCTGCCAAATAGTTAAAACACCGGAGCTCAGTAAGTTACGCAATAATTCCCTCAATTACCACTATGCCAGTATGGAGCCTTTGTATACAGCAAGAGTTTATCCAGTCAAGACCACAAGCGATGAACATAAACCACGAAGTTTTGCCATGCCCTGGCTCAATGGTAAGGATGGCGTTGATTATATCGCTCAACGTAGACGTAGATTCGAAAAAGTACCGTTTGATGAAGCTACTTTTGAGATTGCCATCAGCGCACTTACTCATTTGAAGGCAATCCACAAAAAAATGCTTATTCATCGAGATATCAAGCCTGAAAACATCATGGTGATGCCTGTCTATGACCCCTACCAGCGCCGTTACCGGCATATGAGTTACTTACTTGACTTTGGCTTGGCCACCGATAGTGAAAATCCAGATGTGTACCACCCAGGCACGCCAGGCTACGCTGCCCCAGAGGCATACTATGAAGACCACCACGCAGCAGCTACGCAAGATGTTTATAGCATGGGGATTACTCTCGCTGAGTTTTTTGGCGTGACAAAGCCCACAAAAATCTGCACACCTAATGATTTTCTAAAAAAAATTGCACAATTTGTCTGTCAGTTAACAATAAAAATTGAATTAAACACAAATACAATATCTGGCCTTTATCTATTGTTAGCAGGAATGATCCGCGAGCCGTCGACAAGACGAAGCTCTGTTGATGAAGCACTGGCAACCTTAATAAGACTCTATGAGCAGGAATACCAACGACGCTATGTTCCGATGCCGCACCTAAGCGCGGATGATAGCAAGCTCAAACGTTTGTTACATTACTGTCAATTTGTGACAACGCCCGCCTTTGCGCCGGAAAACATCGACCGTTACTTGGCTAACATTGACGTGTTTCGTTACAAATTAGCGCGTGCGACGCCTGATAAGCTCTTTGCCGAGTTAGCCGACGGTAATGTTAAGGAACAAAAAATTGAGCTCTTGCAGCGCTTACAACAGATTGCTGATAATGGACTTAACCGTATAGACTTGCCCTTCTTGAAAAAAATGATAGAAGGCAAAGCTGAGTATCAAGATGAATACCACCAGCTCATCGCGCAATTCACCGCCTTGCTCTGCGACATGGCCGATGTCCTTTACTGTTTACAGTTGCCAACAGAACGATTTGAACATAGGCTAAGAAACCTTGAGCTTCGCACTGAAGTAATGCAGGCTATTCTTTGCGAACAGCCAACACCTGGTTTTAAACGCTAATAGCCAAGAGCTCGAGTAAAACTAAGTACTTTTGTAGGACACTTAGATTCCTCATTAGAAGTCGCTTGCAGTACCACTACTGTGGCTTTAATGAACCAACCAAGAAGCTGAGTGTCAAACTCATATCTTCTAACGCATTGATTAACAAACAAGAACATAGTCAATGTTATTTTCCTTTCACTATTCTGGTGAACATAAGTATCTGTACTATACTCGGGGTACTGATCTAATGATAATAGTAAGGAGCAGTACAATGTTAAAGAAAACTTATTTCCTGACGGTAGTTGGCTTGTGTTCTCTGATTGGTTTCGGTAGTGCGAGTGCTAATGTCAGTGAGAGAAAAGGCGTTATTTGCTTAAATGAGTTAGAGCTTAATGTCCGCAACACTCAGACCCATACCGTTGGCTCAATTTCAGAATCACATCCAATCGGTGGTAGTGGTGGTATGTTTAAAAATATCCCTGCAAACACACAGACAAAAGCATTTTTGGCGTTTGACCGAGATAGCAAGGTTGCGCAACAATATCGCTTTGGCTTTGCCGATAAGGGTGAAGGTGACGAACATGATGCTAACCCAAACTATGTGCTCGAAGTCACACAAACACCACTTGATGATGGTAAATGTGATATCAAAGCAGAAGCTAAAAAGGCTGGCAGTACATTATTACAGGCTAATGTGATTGACTGGACAATATAACCCCTAGAGGCCATTACTGTTCCTCTGCCACACAGCAGCTTCGTTGCTGTGTGGCTTCGCGTTTATACGACTTAAACACCCTTCTCCCTACTCTGACGGGTTTTGTTCAAAGCGCGCTAAGGCAGCATCAAGGCTACACCACGGTGCTGCATCTTCAGCCCAAATATGCATTTGCGGCTGATAACTAGCTCTATCATCCAAACAGCCTGCTGCTACACTGTAGAGCTCCCCTATAGCCTCTGGCCTGCCCAGCATGGTCGACCCACAATTGGGGCAAAAGCCTCGGTGAACATCCTTGCCGCTAGCGCCTGGGGAGCTATACCACTTCACCGTACCTTGTAACTGCAATGCACTCGTGGGGACTACAAGCCAAGGCAAATAGGCTGAGCCAGTTTCCTTCTGGCAAGAATGACAGTGACAGAGCCCCATGGCTAGGGGTTCTTGGTTGATTTCATAAGTAACTTGGCCACACAAACAACGGCCAGTGATGGGTAATGCCATGATTTAATTCCTGATTTCAGCTGAATATGGGCTACTAGCATAACGCTGACTTCAGAGCCTTGACAAGGTCGACAAAAAATATACAATTCACTGCCAAATTCGACAATAAAGTGAACACAGCAATGGCAAAAAGACACACACAATCCAACGCATCAGCAGTCAAGAAAACTAGCACGCCTTTCGTGACTGAGCGTGAAACCATTATTGGCACTTATAACCCCTCACGTGAAGGTGACTACCACGGGCGATTCCAAGCGAATAGGCTCTACACGATGAACTTACAGACTTGTGTTGCCGTCGTTATCTATAATTCCAACAATAAAACCGGTGCCATCAGTCATTTTTCATCTGGCGATCATGTTGACTTGACTTTAGCGGGCATAATGAGGCAAAAAGAATTTTCAGATGATCGTGAGCACCTGCGGGTAACTATCGTCGGCGGCACGTCACGGCTTGATGCTTGCTTCAATGCCAGTGAAATTTGGCAAGCTGCTTATGATTTTTTTGACGGAATACAGTTGGACTATGAACATCAGCATTGGTCTTATTCCGCATTTTACGTCAACACCTATAATATTTTGCTTAAGCTCGAGGATGAGGCTGTTGAAGTAAAAAACTCTGCTGCTCTAGGACGTACTCAAGTCATACGCTTTTTTCGAACTCTACAGGCCACCACAGAGGATAGCGAGCGCAGCACAAAACTTCGTGACCCTAGCTATACACATGACATGCGCGCTCCCATGAGTGGCATGTACCGTTTAACATAATCACCTAAAAGAAGGCTATACAATGACAATCAAGCTCAATCAATTACTCGCTATCACCGGTGCAGCTCTATTACTCACCGCCTGTGCTACTGACACGACGCCTGCCTATGTAAGACCGGATCCACAAACAGCCCAAGTCGCCTACCTCAAAGGTTCCCAAGAAAGTTTTGGTAGGCAATTTGAGAAAGCTTTCACAGCACAAAGCACTTATTCCGCTGGCGTTCGCTATGTTGATGGCAATCATGTCACCGCGAAGTTATTTTCCTATACGCTACCGATCACCCCTGGCAAACATACCATTGGTATTGAGTGTCTAGAAACAGTCAATGTTTGGGGAAATGTCTACTATCACAAAGCTGGCAGCAAGGATATCACCATGAACTTCAAAGCTAACAATCACTACCAAATTGTCTTGCCGCCGAAACCACCCAAAAACGCCTACATTTGTACCCAGGCGCGAATTGACACAGTGAATAAGGTTAGCTTATAGGCAAACTTGTTTTGCTTCGCGAACTCCATTAGCATGGACGCTTGATTCACTACGACAGGAGTTCACCATGTCCCAAGTTGCCGCTTATGCCGCCCCGAGTGCTACCGATGACTTAGCCCCATTAACCATTGAACGCCGTGACGTTGGCCCTAATGATATTCAGATTGATATCGAGTACTGTGGCGTATGTCATTCAGATATCCATGTTGCCCGCAATGAATGGAAAAATACGATTTATCCCACTGTCCCTGGTCATGAAATCATTGGCCGTGTGAGCAGCATTGGTAACGATGTCGAGGGTTTTGAAACTGGCGATTTAGTCGGTGTGGGTTGTCTTGTAGATTCCTGCCGCCAATGCCATCATTGCGAAGAACACCTCGAACAATACTGTTCCGATAAATTGCTCACCTACAACAGCGAAGATCCCCAATTGGGTGGCCCTACTTTTGGTGGGTATTCCAAACAGGTAGTGGTGGATAAAGACTTTGTCTTGCGGATCCCCAGTAACCTTGACCGCAAAGCTGTCGCCCCATTGTTGTGTGCCGGTATCACGACCTACTCGCCTCTTAAACACTGGAATATCAAACCTGGCGACAAAGTTGGTATTATTGGCCTTGGCGGCCTTGGTCACATGGGGGTTAAGTTTGCCCATGCTCTGGGTGCTGAAGTCACAATGATTACCACCTCCCCTACGAAAGGTGAAGATGCCATGACGCTAGGGGCGGATAAAGTACTTATCTCTAAAGATGCCGATGCCATGACCGCACATACAGATTATTTTGATTTTCTGCTTAATACCATCCCCTGTAGCCATGACATGAATCCCTATGTTGAATTGCTACAGCGTGACGGCACTATGGTCATCGTTGGTGCCATTGAGCCAATTGAACCCGGCATTAACGGTGGACCGATGATTTTTGGCCGCAAAAGCATTGCCGGCTCACTTATCGGCGGCATTCAAGAAACTCAAGAGATGCTAGATTTTTGCGGCGAACACGATATCGTTTGTGATATCGAGATGATCAACATGGCAGACATCAATACCGCTTATGAGCGTATGATCAAAGGCGACGTCAAATACCGTTTTGTCATTGATGTGAATAATTCGCTCTAAATGAGGAAGAAATGGCGCGCCCGGAGAGATTCGAACTCCCGACCGCCTGATTCGTAGTCAGGTACTCTATCCAGCTGAGCTACGGGCGCGTAATAGGGTCGCCATCATAAACGTAAATGAATGGCTTTGCAATAGTTTTTTTGGGGGTAAACCACCATGAATATTGGCTTACTGGGCTATGGCTATAGCGCCGGTTACTTATCCCAACAGCTAGTACGGGAAGGCCACCAAATATGGGGCACTCGCCGTGACCCAGCGGTTATCCAACCCCATGATAGCCCTGCAGTGACACTATTACCCTTTGACTACAACGCCATCATTGAGGCCCTGACAGATACATCAGGCTTGCTGATTTCAGTCCCGCCCCTGGCAGATGGCCAAGACCCCGTATTCATGTCTACGATATTGCGACTGCTTTGTGTAACAGCCTATCGGCACTACAACCCGGTGAGGTGATTAATCTTTGTGATGATTTACCCTCTAATTCCTTCGAGCCGGTAAATTACGCAGCTCAGTTATTAGGCTTAGAACAACCCCAGTCAATTCCCTACGAGGATGCAGAATTATCCCCCATGACCCAAGGGTTTTACCAAAGCAATAAACGCGTCAGTAATGCTAAACTAAAACAACAGTTATTATCGCAGTTGCGCTACCCCAGTTACAAAGAAGGCTTATCAGCACTTTTATCCGGAGAACCTTTATGAGCAAAAAAATCATTCAACTCTTTTTGTGGATTGTCGTCTTGCAATTGGTTGGCTATGGCATGGGGCTCATCACCCAGACCAGTGTCGATTCCTGGTATTTGACCATTAACAAATCCTCACTAACCCCGCCGGGCTATGTATTTGGTATTGCCTGGGGAATTTTGTATACCCTGCTCGGTATTGTTGGCTGGCAATTGTTCCAGGCACAATCGACCACTAATATCACCCCTTTACGCAGCGTATTCGTTGCCCAGCTACTATTGAATTGGTCATGGACGCCATTATTCTTTTATCTGCACTGGACTGGCGCTGCGTTACTGTGCTTGCTAGCCATCGTCGTCTTGACAACAATTTTTCTACTGCAAGCATGGCGTCCCCGTCGTGTTTTATGTTGGCTGATGTTGCCGTATTGGCTCTGGGTGTGTTTTGCTGCCTATCTAAATATGATTATTTGGTTATCAAACTAGACGATCTAAACGAAACGCCTTACAATTTGACGGTATCCCTCAACCACTGAAATAGCAGGAGCTTACCCACGAGAAAAAACGAATCCATCACCCATATCATGTCAACCACGATTATCTCAGCAAACCCGAGCGATAAAGTATCAACGGTACGTAAACTAATGCAAGATAATGGGGTTCATCACGTGCCCGTTGTATCAGGTCAAAAGATCATGGGCATTATCAGTGCAGTTGATGTTCTGAAAGGCTCATTTAGCAGTGCATTTGCCGCTGAGGGTAAAGCTGATGAAGCCCTAGACCATATTGTTGCCCTTGATGATATTATGACGACAGACGTTACCACGATTAACCAGTCTGACACTATTCGTCATGCAGCTGAAATACTCGCCACCAGCAATTATGACTCCCTACTCGTGGTCAATGATGATGAGCATCTAGAGGGAATAGTCACCTCTAAGGATTTGATTAGCTACTTGTTAGAGCAATACTGATTGCTTATGCCCCTACCCTAGCATTCCCCATGCCCAGCATTACTCACGTTAACGCGGGCATGACACTTAGCCTTTCCTTAACTCATCAATCTCCAAGCAACTGCTAAACTTAACAGATAAGCATAACAAGTGAGATTGATACCATGAAAGCACTGCTCAAAACCATTGCACCGCTGGTGCTGACCGTGTTCGCATCGACAAGTTTTGCTGCCACAGAAGTTAAATGCCGAAATATTACCCATGGCACATCGGTAAAAACATTTTACTGTTGCCACATAACAAAACTGAATAAGCTATGGTGGGTCGACAGCGAAGGATTTTGTAAATCTCTAGGCGGCGAGCCAGCTGATAATTGCAATACGTTTACCAAACTCCGCGACCACAACGTGAATCCAGTAACCTACTGCAGAGTAGATAAAGATGGCGCGATACCGAAATTTTTTACTCGTTAGAGCCAAATCAATTTCATAACCACCTTCATTCCGCCACAAAAAAGCCCGCCAATCTTACGAGCTTTGCTCTATTAAATACAAGAGAGAAGGATTGACTCAGGTCCATCCCTGGACCTTCGCCCTACGGGCGCCCTCGCAGACTCGGGCGGCCAAAAATGCTATCCTGCATTTTTGTCGAACCCTCTTCTCGGGTTCATTACCACTTTTCATTCCGCCACAAAAAAGCCCTCTTATCTTACGAGCAAAGCTCGTAAGATAAGAGGGCTTTTTTGTGGCGGAGAGAGAGGGATTCGAACCCTCGATGGAGCTATTAACCCCATACTCCCTTAGCAGGGGAGCGCCTTCAGCCACTCGGCCATCTCTCCGAAGAGGCGGAGAGTATAGCATTATTGCATTGAGATTCAAGAGGATATGATAGGTCAAAAATAAACCGCACCTCCCTCCCTAAACCCGCAGCATTTCCCCAAAAACCCTGCTATCATGGCATCGGACTGATGGACGAACACGAAAATAGATAATCATTTACTTAACCATATAGGAGTATAGCATGAGTAAATCTAACATCGACAAAATCGTCGTGTTCAAAAATAAAGACATCCGTAGGACCTTATATCAAAACGAATGGTGGTTCTCGATTACCGATGTGGTTGGAGCCCTCACTGAGAGCAACAATCCACGCCGTTACTGGTCTGATTTGAAGCGGCAATTGACCGAAACCGAAGGCTATAATGAGTTGTACGAAAATATCGTACAACTGAAATTAGTATCTTCCGATGGTAAAAAATATTCAACTAACTGCGCAAATGCAGAAACGCTATTTCGCATCATTCAATCAATCCCCTCACCTAAAGCTGAGCCCTTCAAGCGCTGGTTAGCTAAAGTCGGTTATGAACGAGTGCAGGAGATCGAGGATCCTGAATTAGCGAGCAAACGGGCTAGAGCGACTTATAAGGCAAAAGGCTATCCGGATAGTTGGATTGAAAAGCGTATGCGTAGCATTGCGATTAGAGAGGAACTAACCGATGAATGGCAGCAACGCGGCATCGAAGAGCAACGGGATTATGCCATTTTAACCGCCGAGATCACTAAAGCCGCTTTTGGCATGACCCCTAGTGAGTACAAACAACACAAAGGGCTAGAGCGAGCAAACTTACGGGATCACATGACGGATCTTGAGTTGATATTTTCTATGCTTGGGGAAGCGTCTACCACAGAGATCGCTCGTAATACTGATGCCCAAGGGTTCGATGAAAATCGCACAGCAGCCGAGGAAGGCGGAAGTATTGCCGGCAATGCTCGAAAAGAGCTAGAGACCAAAAGCGGACGCTCAGTTATCACTAAAGATAACTACCTCGCTTTGGATAGCTCAACATCCAAGGGGGTAGAAGAATAGCAATGCCATTACTACCTAGCAGCATTATTTAAAGGTATACAGAGCATAAACCGATCCCGGCTAACTCTGATTTTGCATAGCAAAAGCAGAGTTAGTCGGGATGACGATGTTTATTAATTACTCTGAATCTGAGTCTTCTTTGACTTCAGCGGTAGGAGTAGGAGCAACGCCAGAACGTTGTTGTTCCTTCTCTTGCTGAATGCGAAGATAAATTTCTTCTCGGTGTACAGAAATCTCCTTGGGCGCATTCACACCGATCCGAACTTGGTTGCCTTTGACGCCAAGCACAGTCACAGTGACATTATCACCTATTATTAGAGTCTCACCGACACGTCTTGTTAAGATAAGCATATTTCATAACCTCCTTTTTGCGATAATCGCAGATTTTGGTTCCGATTGATTACATTTTGTACTGTTTCTGAGTGTCCGCTGGCTAGTATAAGCCCCAATCCTTAAGGGAAACTTAACGGCAGACAATTCAGTGTATTTTCTCTGCGCAACATGCTTTATTTTAGTGCCTAACTCGCGTTAGCACCCGTCCTCGCCACGGGATCAAACTCTTCCTTAGGCTCCTTATCTAGCCCAAACCCTGCGTGCAAGGCTCGGACCCCCAATTCCAGGTATTTTTCGTCAACAACGACAGATACCTTGATTTCAGACGTTGAAATCAGCTGGATAGTGATGCCCTCATCTCCCAGAATGGAAAACATCGTCCCAGCAATGCCCGAATGGGATCTCATCCCCACCCCGACCAATGAAATCTTTGCAATTTTGGTGTCACCTCGAACTCGCTCAGCGCCGAGTTCTTTAGCCACACTTTGGGCTACAGCAAAGGCCCTATCATACTCATCCCGATGCACTGTAAAGGTAAAGTCCGTCAACTCTTGCACCGAAATATTCTGAATGATCATATCGATATCAATATCAGCCTCAGCAATGGGGGCTAATACTTTAGCCGCAATACTGGGCTGATTCGGTATGCCAATAATAGTTAGCTTAGCTTCATTACGATTAAATGCAATACCCGAAACGATAGGTTGTTCCATACGTGTATCCTCAAAGGTGATTAAGGTCCCCGGCCCATTATTAAAACTCGACATGACCCGCAAAGGTACTTGGTAACGGCCCGCAAATTCCACGGCTCTTCGCTGCAGCACTTTGGCCCCAAGGCTAGACATCTCGAGCATTTCTTCAAACGTCACTTGGGCCAAATGGCGTGCCTCGGGTACTACCCGCGGATCAGCCGTATACACCCCATCCACATCAGTATAAATATGACATTCATCGGCTTTAAGAGCGGCTGCCAATGCAACGCCCGTGGTATCGGAGCCGCCACGGCCTAAGGTTGTGATATTGCCACTTCTATCTGTACCTTGAAACCCAGCAACGATAACGATACAGCCTTTGGCTAAATCTTCCTCAATAACTCGGGGGTCAATATCCAATATCCGGGCTTTTTTGTAGAGATCATCCGTAATAATCCGGGCTTGACCGCCAGTATAAGAACGAGCTTGGTAACCTCTATCAATTAGGTACATGGCCAGTAATGCCATTGAGATTTGTTCACCTGTAGAGACCATCACGGAGTATTCGCGCGGCGAAGGATTTGGAACCATTTGGTAGGCAAGCTCATCGAGACGGTTGGTTTCACCAGACATGGCAGAAACAGTCACCACGACGTCATGACCTTGTTCTCGGGTCGCGATAATACGGTCCGCGACATGGCGAATGCGCTCAATGCTGCCTACCGACGTACCGCCATATTTTTGCACGATTAATGCCATAATTCCCTATTTGTTCAATTGTTCTGTGATCCATTCCTTTACGCTCGCCAGTGCCGCATCCAATTGGGCAGGATCATTACCGCCTGCCATGGCCATGTCAGGACGTCCGCCCCCTTTGCCGCCAACCTGGCTCGCCACATGATTGACTAAATCACCGGCTTTCACTTTTGTGGTGCAATCTTTCGTCACACCCGCCACTAAGTTTACCTTATCTTCGTTCACTGTGGCTAATAAAATAATGGCTGATTGCAGTTTATCTTTCATCTGATCTGCAACATTGCGCAAAGATTTGCTATCTGCCCCTTCAATTTTAGTGGCTAATACTTTAATGCCGCCAATGTCTTCAACTTGGGCGAGTAAATCCGTACCACCGCCGCCACTGGCAAGCTTGTGACGTAATTGCTCAACTTGTTTTTCGAGATTACGATTACGTTCCAAGAGTTGTTGTAAGCGCTCACTGAAATTATCTCGGGTTGCTTTGACAGAGGCTGCAGCAAGGCTCAGCTCATTATCCAAGGCTTGGGACCAAGCAATTGCCCCTCGACCCGTGATCGCTTCTATTCGTCGTACCCCAGCGGCAATACCAGACTCAGACGTTATCTTAAAGAATCCAATATCTCCGGTTCTATCTACATGGGTACCACCACAGAGCTCCATGGAAAAATCACCCATCTCCAGCACTCGCACTTCATCACCGTATTTCTCGCCGAATAATGCCAGCGCGCCTTTTTCGATAGCTTCTTCCGGTGCCATGTTATGCACCGTCACCGGCATATTGGCACGTATTTTATCGTTAACCAGATCTTCAATTTCACGCAATTGCGCCGCACTGATGCTTTCATGATGGGCGAAGTCAAATCGCAGACGCGAGGCCTCGACCAAAGAGCCCTTCTGCATCACATGACTGCCTAATAATTCTCGCAGCGCCGCGTGCAATAAGTGGGTTGCAGAATGATTGAGTGCAGTATCATGACGAATATGCAAATCGACTTTGGCGTGGACTTTTTCGTCGGCCTTTAAAGTGCCTTCGGTCATTTCACCAAAATGGGCGTAAGCTTTACCGCGTTTTTGGGTATCATGGACACTAAAGGATCCATTGTCACTATCAATGAAACCTTGGTCCCCTACTTGACCACCGGACTCGGCATAAAATGGCGTTTGTTCCATGATAATAATGCCTTTGTCACCGGCAACTAAGCTATCAACCGCATTACCGTCTTTGTAGAGGCCAGTAATTTTGGCGGGATGATCCAGATAATCATAGCCTTTGAATTCAGTCTCGCCTTCAATGTGTAATTTGTCATGGTAGTCCGCGGCAAATTTGCTGGCTTGTTTGGATTGCGAACGTTGCTTCTCCATCTCGGCCTTGAAACCTTCCAAATCCAATTGCAAGCCACGTTCTCGGGCAATATCACCGGTCAAATCAGCCGGAAAGCCATAGGTATCGTAGAGTTTAAAAATCGTCTGTCCCGATATGGTTTTGTCTTTAAGACCGGCAATGTCTTGCTCCAGAATCTGTAAGCCTTGGTCCAACGTACGAGCAAACTGATCTTCTTCTTGCTGTAAAATATGGGTAATGTGGGTTTGGCTCTTGACAAGGATAGGATACGCCTCACCCATTTCTGCCACCAATGGCTCAACCAGTTTCGCAAAAAAACGTCCCTCAAGCCCAAGCTTATGACCATGACGAATAGCACGACGAACAATACGCCGTAACACATAGCCTCGACCTTCGTTAGAAGGAATCACACCATCAGCAATCAAAAATGCACAGGAGCGGATATGATCAGCAATCACTCGCATGGACGTGTTCGTTAAGTCCTTCTCGCCAGAGAGTTTACTAATGGCTTGTAAAATTGGTTGGAATAAATCAATTTCGTAATTGTTATGAACCCCTTGCATGACCGCAGCAATACGCTCAAGTCCCATACCAGTATCCACCGATGGTTTCGGGAGTGGCTCCATCACACCATTAGGCAAACGATCATATTGCATGAACACGAGATTCCAGATCTCAATATATCGATCGCCATCTTGCTCGGGACTGCCCGGTGGTCCACCAGGAATATCTTCACCGTGGTCATAGAAGATCTCAGTACACGGACCGCATGGACCGCTATCGCCCATGGACCAGAAATTATCTGCTTCACCACAACGGGAAAAGCGCGCTGGGTCAACACCCATCTCATTGAGCCAAATGTCCGCCGTCTCATCATCGTCTTCGAACACCGTCACCCAGAGTTTTTCTGCGGGTAGCTGCAAGACATTGGTTAAAAAATCCCAACTGTATTTGATCGCCTCACGTTTAAAATAATCACCGAAGCTAAAATTCCCCAGCATCTCAAAAAACGTATGATGTCGGGCCGTATAACCCACTTGGTCTAAATCATTGTGCTTACCACCGGCACGCACACAGCGCTGAGAACTGGTAGCCCGGCTATAAGGGCGTTGTTCATGCCCCAAAAAAACATCTTTAAACGGCACCATGCCCGCGTTAACAAACAATAGGGTTGGATCATTATTCGGGATAAGAGATGCCGAATGCACCACTTCATGATCATGTTTTGCAAAATAATCTAAAAACGCTTGTCGTATGTCTTTTGTACTCTTTACCATAAGTCACTCTAATAATGCATTGATTTGACCAATACTGAAGCCTCGATACTGCAAAAATCGTTTTTGCTTGGCTTTTTCCATATAATCCGTCGGTATTTCGTCACCAAAACGCTTTTGCCAGACAGTTCTTATCTCTGTCTGCCAACAAATGTCGTTATTCTGAAACGCACGCTCAATTAGATGAGGTGCGACTTTTCGTTCTTCTAATTCTAACTGGATCCGTTCCGGGCCAAAGCCCCGCTTTGCCCGCATGCGCAAATACGCTTCAGCAAACCGCGCATCACTTTGTAACCCTTCATCCGCTAGGACATGAATTACTTCAGTAATGAGGGTGCTGTCCTGACTTTTTTTGCTGAGTTTGCGTTGTAATTCCCACACCGTGTGTTCACGGCGTGCGAGCAAATTCATTGCCGCACGCCGCAAGTCCGTCGCACTGCTTATGCTTCAGCCTCCTCTGCTGGTGCTGCAGCAGTCACACCACGCTCTGGCAATAAGATTTCTCGCAGCTTGGCATCGATTTCTTGCGCCTTCTCGGGGTTCTCTTTCAAGAAATTACGCACATTGTCTTTACCTTGGCCGACACGCTCACCATTGTAGCTGTACCAAGCACCGGCTTTGTCGACGATGTTGTGCTTCACACCTAAATCGATCAATTCACCTTCCCAAGAGATACCTTCGTTATAGAGAATATCGAATTCAGCTTGTTTGAACGGCGGTGCAACTTTGTTCTTGACCACTTTGACCCGGGTTTCATTACCCAAGATTTCATCGTTCTTCTTAATCGCGCCCGTACGGCGAATATCAAGACGAACCGAAGAATAGAACTTCAACGCGTTACCACCAGTGGTAGTTTCAGGATTACCGAACATCACGCCAATCTTCATGCGGATTTGGTTAATGAAAACAACCAGCGTATTGGCACGTTTAATATTACCGGTTAACTTACGTAAGGCTTGTGACATAAGACGGGCTTGCAAACCAACGTGGTGGTCCCCCATGTCCCCTTCAATCTCTGCTTTCGGTGTTAATGCTGCGACCGAGTCAACAATAACAACATCTACCGCGCCAGAACGCACTAGCATGTCGGTAATTTCGAGGGCTTGCTCACCCGTGTCGGGTTGTGACACCAATAAGTCATCCACGTTGACGCCAAGTTTCGCGGCATAGGCAGGATCAAGGGCATGTTCAGCATCAACAAATGCAGCCGTGCCGCCGGCTTTTTGGCATTGAGCAATGACTTGCAAGGTTAATGTGGTTTTACCGGAAGATTCAGGACCATAAATCTCAACAATACGGCCTTTGGGCATACCGCCGCCTAAGGCAATGTCTAAACCGATGGAGCCGGTAGAAATGGTTTCAATATCTCGCGGAGTGGTTTCATCACCTAAACGCATGATAGAACCTTTACCGAATTGGCGGTCAATTTGACCCAGCGCCGCTTCTAGCGCTTTCTTTTTTTGATCATCCATTGGGGTTTCCTCTTAACTAGCTAAATGTTTACTACAAAGAATCAAGGTTAATGCAGTAAAGCATTATCACACAGAATGGGGAGTGACAGAAGTGGCTAGCTAGAGAAAGTTAGCAGATCATTTTGAATCGTCATCGCCGGAGATAGGATGACCAAAACCATCGATGATAAACGGATCTTTGCTCATAAAATATGCTTCACCGGTTTGCCAGACTTTTTTGTAATGATAAAACGGTGCCGTCGGGTACAAATGATGGGCTAAGTGATAATTTTGACAAAATAATACGGGCGTCCAAAAAAACTCCATGCCTTTACGAATAGACGTCGCCTTAAAAGGATCCTCAGACTTTTTAACCTTATGGGGATGGTGGGGCAAATAATCAAAACCCAAAGAAAGCAACAACATGGCAATTCGTGATGGCAAAATCCAACAAAACAAGACCTGCCAACCAAAACCGGCCGCTATTAAACCAATACATAGGCTAATCATGACAATGCTATAAACAATCATGGATAAAACTTCGCCACGTGGCCGTTGCTTCATATGGTTGAAATAATACAACCCATAACTGACATCAATGGTCGCTAACATCAATGGCCGCACCCAAGCAGGCCCCAGAGCAACCCAAAAATCGGGATCATCACCCTTCTGATTCGTGAATCGGTGATGTTGCATGTGCAAAAAACGAAATGTCCTGAAACCAAAACTTAACGGCCCAAAGAAACAAATGCTCACCCAACCTAGGGTTTCATTAAGCCATTTGTGAGTAGAAACTGCTCGATGAGAGGCATCATGCATGATAGTAAAGAAGCCATAAGTGGCGATACCATTAATAATCATACTGACCCACGCAGGAATAGTGCCCAGAACCGCTAAGGCTGTACTGCTGATCCAGACCGCTAAAGTGATAAAAAACAAAACAATCGTTGGCCAAGCAACCCGCGGCGGCTGAATCGCTGCCTTTAACTCAGGTATGAGGGTTAATGGATTGTCTGCCTCAGTCATATTCGCTTCCTTTGAATGTCAGTTGGTTCTCAAGTTCAGCCTATCGTTTTAGTATAGCAGTTAGGTTGGACCAGCCCCCTTGCGCATAGAATTCTCCGATAGAGAAACTACTGGTGCGGTCTTCCCTAGCCCCAGAGCACTCATAAATCCACCGAGCATATTCCATACAGGAGACTTGGGTGCTGGTACTGGCTCTGGAGAACAAATCAGCTCTCCAAGATTTGTTTTGGTATCCTCTAACAAAAACTTCGTGTATTTCTCTTCAAAAAAAGTATTAGCTAATTTTTTCGCGAATCCTATCATTCGATCACAGGCATTATTCAGGACCTCGTCAAAACCTTTTAAAAAATCAGCTGCCATAGCCGCATTTTCAAGCGCATTGATGGCTTTGGCATTAACAATAAGTTGCTGTCGATAACCATCAACTTCGACTAATAAGTTTTGGAAATTTCTTGAGTAAACATCAATATTCATTCCTTTAACTTTATTGGCGAAAAGTTGAAATCGAGCCAACATTGCGCGCAATTGCATGAGATGGGCAAAAAGTTTTTGATGGGGTTGTTCACTGTCAGCATAGTCCTTCAAAAGCTGACCTACTGAATTTTCAAGGGAACGCCTTATTGGTTCTTCATTGAGCGGGGAAGCGCCAAAACGAGTGACACTTTTGTTCGCTAGCTTATCCACCATACGAATCGGTGATGAGCGGGGGACATCTGCCAAGGTTTCAAGTCGTTGTGGTGAACCTGGCGATGAATCACAACTATCGACATCAAGACTATCATCGCTGCTAGCTAGCAAGGAATCATCCACGCTCTGACTAAAACATTCATTTAAAGGATGCAGAACGTCTTCGCCAAACTGGCTATCAATGGCGACTAATTTATCCCACAATTGCTTCGCATTAAGTAAAAATACATCACCCATCGACCGGGCATAGGTATCGTTATTGTAACTCATCGCACCCTCTCCTCACACGTAAACAGACACTCCCCCATCTATTTACCTGCAGTTTGTTATTATTTAATCAGGGCCATCAATTCCTGCAACGCGTATGCGACCGCCTGAGATCGCACCGCTTCCCGATCACCTATAAAGGTCTGTACCTCGGCCTGACTATCGAAGCCTTTACCGGTCCAAGCGAACCACACGGTGCCGACGGGTTTGTCCGCCGTACCTCCTGCGGGTCCGGCAATGCCGCTGGTGGCGACACTGACCAAAGCATTGCTATTCAACAATGCCCCTTCTGCCATCTCCCTGACAGTATTCTCACTGACTGCGCCATAACATTCGAGTGTATAAGCGCGAACCCCTAGCATGCGCTGTTTCGCATCATTGCTATAGGTTACAAACCCGCAGTCAAACCAATCTGAACTACCGGCGATGGCCGTTGCCACTTCAGCAATCCAACCGCCCGTACATGATTCTGCGGTGGCTAAGATGAGGTTTTTCCTCAACATTTCTTTAGCCAACTGTGTAGCAATTGCGGTAAAATCTGGCATCATTCGCTACAAATAACGGGGATACATGAGTCTATGAATACCACAGCCACCAAAAAATCGCAACAACATACCCCAATGATGCAGCAATATCTAAAAATTAAAGCAGAATTTCCTGCTATCTTATTGTTTTATCGTATGGGGGATTTTTACGAATTATTCTATGATGACGCCAAACGTGCGGCCCAACTATTGGATTTGACCCTCACCAAACGGGGACAATCGGCCGGTGAACCCATTGCCATGGCTGGCGTGCCTTATCATGCCGTAGAAGGCTATCTCGCTAAACTCATCAAACTCGGCGAGTCTGTTGCTATTTGTGAGCAAGTGGGCGACCCTGCTGCCAGCAAAGGTCCTGTTGAGCGTAAAGTCACCCGCGTCATCACCCCAGGCACGGTCACCGATGAAGCCTTATTGGGGACCCATCAAGACAATTTACTTGTCGCCATCCATGCCCATCACGATACCATCGGCATTGCTAGCCTCGATTTGGCCGGTGGGCGCTTATTACTATCCGAAGTCGATAATGAACAAGCGCTCCGCGGTGAACTTGAACGCTTAAAACCCGCTGAGATTTTGATCGTCGACGATAGTCCTTATTTACATTTAGTGGAACAACACCAAGGCTTATGCCGACGCCAAGCCTGGTATTTTGACAAAGATACTGCCCAACGTCGTTTGTGCCAGCAATTTCAAACCAGTGATTTGCGTGGCTTTGGTTGTGAAGATTTACCCCTAGCTATCACCTGTGCAGGCGCGTTATTACAATATGCCGAAGAAACCCAGCGCACCAACCTCACCCATCTCCACCAATTAGCCGTTGAGCAACACCACGAAGGTATTATTCTTGACGATATCAGTCGACGTAATCTTGAGATTGATACTAACTTGCGTGGCGGTAGTGACAATACCTTGATGAGTGCACTCGACAAAACCGCCTCCCCCATGGGCAGCCGCTTATTACGCCGTTGGTTGAACCGTCCCTTACGTGATTATGACATCATTAGCGCACGACACGCTGCGGTCGGCCAATTACAATCCCACCACGATACCATCGCCGACAGCCTAAAAGGCATCGGTGATATCGAACGCATACTTACTCGCATCGGTTTAAAGAGTGCCCGCCCCCGTGATTTAGTCAAACTGCGAGATGCGCTGGAGCGTTTGCCGCAGTTACAACAACATTTGCAGCAACTCAACGCTTCGCGTTTGACCGAGTTGCAACAAGCCTTACAAACCTTCCCCAGCCTATTAGAATTGCTACAAAAAGCTGTCATTGATAATCCACCGGTTATCATTCGTGATGGCGGGGTAATTGCCGCAGGCTTTGATAATGAACTCGATGAGTTACGCAATATCAGTCAAAACGCCGATCAGTTTTTGTTGGATCTCGAAACCCAAGAACGTGAGCGCACCGGGCTCTCAACCCTCAAAGTCGGTTATAACCGAGTCCATGGTTATTATATCGAAATCAGTCGTGCGCAATCCGATAAAGCGCCAACGGAGTATATACGTCGTCAAACCCTAAAGAACGCCGAGCGCTTTATCACACCGGAATTAAAAACCTTCGAAGACAAAGCCCTAAGCAGCCAATCCCGTGCATTGGCTCGAGAAAAACGACTTTATGAAAATTTACTGGATACTATTGCGACTGATCTACAACCGTTACAAGCCATGGCTCAAGCAGTAGCAGAGTTGGATGTCTTGCAAAACTTCGCTGAACGGGCAGACAGTTTATGTTTACGTCAACCCACATTAAGCGCAAAGCCCGGCATGACGATTACCGCCGGTCGTCATTTAGTGGTTGAGCAAGTCACAGAAGATCCCTTTGTACCCAATGATACATTGTTTGACGAGAAGCGGCGTTTGTTGATTATTACCGGCCCCAACATGGGCGGTAAATCCACTTACATGCGCCAAATCGCTATCATCGTGTTACTCGCTTATACTGGGTGCTTTGTGCCGGCAGAAGTCGCCACCATTGGCCCCGTGGATAGGATATTTACCCGTATTGGTGCGTCAGATGATTTAGCCAGTGGTCGTTCAACCTTTATGGTGGAGATGACTGAAACTGCCAATATTCTCAATAATGCCACCGCAGACAGTTTGGTATTGATGGATGAAATCGGTCGCGGCACCTCAACCTATGATGGCATGTCCTTAGCCTGGGCCAGTGCCGAGTATTTAGTGAATCGCATCAATGCCATGACCTTGTTTGCCACGCACTATATTGAGTTAACCCACTTATCCAGCAAACCACAGATTTATAATATGCATTTCAATGCGGTTGAGCACGGCGAAACCATTCGCTTTATGCACCGGTTGCAGGAAGGGCCTGCGGATCAGAGTTACGGTATTCAAGTTGCAAAACTCGCTGGCGTACCCCAATCCGTTATCAATCGTGCCAAAAATAAATTGGTGGAGTTAGAAAGTGACAGTGTAGAAGTAGTGCGCACCCCAACTAGCATCGAAGAAGTCCATGACAATACGGACCGGATCATCGAAATGCTACAAGATGCTGATGCTGATGAGTTAACCCCCAAACAGGCATTGGCATTAGTATATGATCTAAAGAAGCTGGTTCACTGAGATCGGAGACGCCAAGCATACCAGAGTTTGCGCAGTGGGGTGAGCTGCACTTGTTGCTCGAATACCGGGAAACCATCAGCTTGCACTACATCCAATAGCTTTAACAATAAACCCGCGAAGATAATAGATTGGCGCTGCTGTTTACGATCTATTTTATTCATCTTAGCAACATTATCACGGTATTCTCCCCGTGCCTGGTCAGCAAATTCCGTTAATAACGTTATCAATGCCGGCGTCATTGTTAAATCGGCAAAATCATTGGGACTAACCCCCACACGTTCCATCGCTGCCAGCGGAAAGAAGACTTTGCCCTTCAAGGCATCACGACGGAGTTCAAGGATCATCATCACTCGGTTGATAACCAAACCAAGGTTATGAATTAATTTAATGGTTGCAGGCTCGCTATATCCGCCAATATAGCCTGCTAATATATGCGGTATGCCCTGCTCGCGGTAACTGAATAATTGCCAGTCTTGCTCACTGCAACAATGATCCATGTCGAGCTTTAACTGCAAACCATCCAAGTATTCAATAAACAATTGCTGTGGCAGTTGATGATGTGCTAAGGGCTGTTGTAAGGCCTGCCCCACTGGATGACGAGAAGCACCCTTAAAAATCGCCTCGATTTCACCGCGCCACCACTCAAGTTTACGTTTAGCAATATCGGGCTCATGACATTCGTAATAAATATCACGAATTTCTCGACAAAACGCATACACAGCCCAATAGGCTTCGCGCTTGGGCTGTGACTCAAATAGACAACTGTAGTAAAGACTTGAACCCCGGGGGGCGACTTTATCTTCGCAGTACTGTGTCGGTTCCATTATTTAATAAAACGTATACACAAGGGATAGTGGAACCGTTCGCCTTTCGCCGCACTAATGCCCGCCACAATCACCGCAATGATGTTGAAGAAGAACAGTGCCACCAGCAAGAAGAACCCTATCACAATTAAACACAATAATATCGACAGTATCGTATAGATAAGTATCGATATTTGAAAGTTAATGGCTTCCTTACCATGATAATCAATAAATTCGTCCATGTTCTTTTTCATTGACCAAACGATCAATGGCAAAATGATATTCAAAAATGGGATTGGCAATATCAAGTTTAACAAAACGCTAAAGTGACAAATACTCGCGGTATTAGTGATTCTGTCTTTGAGTACCGCTTCACTGGCCGTTGCATCGCTAGTTGATTCAAGTTCACCCGCCCCCTCAGCACCGATAATGGATGTTTGCGGCGTATCTGACTTCATTGCCCGAGAGCGCTTCATCGCTACCACCACGATCATTGCAATACCAGCAATGAGCGTTATGGCAGAATATAAGAAAAACAACAAAATACCTTTCATCACCACCCAAACCAAATTCGAACTATTGAGGTAAAAAACCCGATCTGGATAATCGCCAATCACCATAACTTGATATGTTCCGGGTTCGGTGAAATTAATTTTGCCGATAGAATTTAAATGTTCTTCGCCGAAATGGGCCGTCATCGATAAGTCACTGTCAAATTCTTCAGCTTTGCCCCGTTTGCCCATCACCAAAATTTTCATCGCTGGGATACTGCCGTCGTTCTTATAACTCTGGCCTTGATAAATGGTTTGTTTTGCATTCCATAGGATATAGGTTTCGGGCTTATTGACCGTGATTTTTAGCGCACCTGGCGTAATAAAATACTTGCCAGCCTTATGCACGGCAGTGCTGGTACTCAACACATTATAGATCCCATAAACAGGACCCAATAACATAATCATAACCGCAAGCAAATACCACCAGCGACTAGGGGCTTTTTTTGTTGATTCCGTACGTTCCATGGCTGACTCCTTCGCTACTTCCTACGAATTAACTGTAGATGACTCAGTCACACTTGTCACACGCTCAATGATGATATCTTCCACTGGTACATCATTATGACCACCGGAAAACGTCGTTGGTGCTTTGGCAATTTTGTCTACTACATCCATACCCTCTATAACTTGGCCAAACACACAATAACCCCAACCATCAGGAGACTTACTGGTGTAGTCAAGGAATTTATTATCTACTGTGTTAATGAAAAACTGCGAGGTTGCAGAGTGAGGATCAGAGGTACGGGCCATAGCGAGACTGCCACGGATATTTTTGCCGCCCTTATCTGCTTCGTTTTCGATTTCTTCGTGGCTGGCTTTCTGTACCAAATCAGCCTCAAATCCGCCACCTTGGATCATAAAGCCAGGAATAACACGGTGAAATATAGTTCCATCATAAAAACCCTCATCCACATAACGCTGAAAGTTTTTTGCGGTAATGGGGGTATTTTCAAAATCAAGCTCAATGGTAATAGTGCCTAGATTAGTTTGCATTTCAATCATGTCTACGATTCCTCTTATTGCTGGTTCGACGTCGCTGACTTTGACGACGTTTAGGTTTGTCTTCGGGTAGCTCAACGAGGCCAACTAGGCTTTTTAAGCGATTCACATCTGGAACCGACAATTCTTCCCAACGGCCGCGACGTAATTCCCGCGGTAATTCAATATTGCCAAAACGCACTCTGATCAGGCGGCTCACTTTCACCCCTTGGGATTCCCATAAGCGGCGTACTTCGCGCTGACGGCCTTCTTTTAGGACGACATGGTACCATTGGTTTGCCCCTTCACCGCCACGTTCGCTGACTTCATCAAAAGCTGCCATACCATCATCAAGCTTAACGCCTGTGCGTAAACTGGTTAAGATTTTTTTGTCCACTTCACCCAAGACGCGCACAGCATATTCACGTTCAATCTCTGAAGATGGGTGCATCAATAAATTTGCCAACTCGCCATCATTGGTAAATAACAATAAACCATTGGTATTAATATCGAGACGTCCAATACTGATCCAACGGCCAGCACGGATATTGGGTAAACATTCAAAAACAGTGGGCCTGCCTTCGGGATCATCTCGTGAGCAGATCTCACCTTCGGGCTTATTGTAAATAATCACCCGAGTTCGTTGGCGTTCATGGGGTTTGGTACGGATAAGTCGACCATCAACGCGGATTTGATCCACATGGGTAGCGCGGTCACCAAGACTGGCTAATTCACCATTGACACTAACACGGCCGGATTCAATCCAAGTTTCCATTTCACGACGAGATCCCAAGCCTGCATTAGCCAGGATTTTTTGGAGTTTTTCACTCATAGTGTTTCGGCTTCTGTGTCCTGGGCATCTACTTCCTCAATGGACTCCAGCGTGTCTTCCTCCACACCAGCAACATCAACCACGTCTTCTAGCCATTCCGACGGGGTCTCTTCAAGAGCTTCAGTCATAGGTTCAGTCTCATGATCCTCAGCCGTTATTTCTTCATCTGTCTCGATGTCATCATTATCTACGATTTCGGCAGTCACCTCGTCGCAATCATCGGCATGTTCTGTGTCTTCATCAGCATTAGCATCGATATCTGCAGCATTGGCAGTTTCGGCGTCCACACTCGCTGTAGCAGCAGTATCACTTTCAGTTTGATCCATTTGTAATTCAAACTGTTCGCCAATTTTTTCGAGATCTTGCAACTCATCTAGCGGTGGCAATTCATCCAAGCTCTTCAAGTTAAAATAATCAAGAAATTCTTTGGTGGTGCCAAGCAATGCTGGGCGCCCAGGCACATCACGGTGTCCCAAGACCCGGATCCATTCCCGTTCCAATAAAGACTTAACAATATGACTACTCACCGTCACACCACGGACTTCTTCAATCTCAGCCCGCGTTACCGGTTGGCGATAAGCAATCAAGGCCAAAGTCTCAAGCACTGCCCGTGAAAAACGGGGTGCCCGCTCTTCCCAGAGTTTAATCAACCAGGGGCTCAATGATTCCCGCACCTGGAAGCGATAGCCGCTAGCGATTTCTTTTAATGCTAAACCGCGATCTTGATAATCGTCTTGCAAGCTTGCTACTGCATCTTTGATAGCTTGTGTCTCTGGAACCTCGTTCTCAGGAAATAATTGTTTGATACGGTCGATGGTCACAGGCTCACCTGCCGCATAAACCGCACCTTCGATGATTTGTTTTAATTGATCATTATCTACTGCCATTAGCTTACTGCCTTAATGTGGATTGGACTATAGGGTTCATTTTGGATAATTTCGATAGTGGCTTGTTTAAGCAATTCGAGGATGGCACTAAAAGTCACCACCACACCTGCACGCCCTTCTTCGATAGAAAATAACTGGCTAAATTCACAATAACCTCGCTCATTCACTGTAGCGAGTACATTGCTCATCCGTTCTCGTAATGACAGCGCTTCTTTTTGGATATGGTGGCTGGTTTGTAATTCTGTGCGTCGTAACACGTCTTTTAATGACATTAATAATTCGCGCAAATCCGTCTCCGGCAATGGCTTTACCTTATCCATAGGCGGCGGCTCAGCATAAGCGATAAAATTATCCCGCTCCAGGCGTTCAAGCTCATCAATATCCTGGGCTGCCTTCTTGAAACGTTCGTATTCTTGTAAACGGCGAATAAGCTCAGCCCGTGGGTCATGTTCATCGTCTTCATCAGCCTCGGGCCGTGGCAAGAGCATGCGAGATTTGATTTCAGCGAGACTGGCAGCCATGACCAAATATTCAGCTGCCAACTCCAGGCGCAGCTCCTTCATGAGGTCGACATATTCCATGTATTGGCGGGTGATCTCGGCAATAGGGATATCCAAGACATCGAGATTTTGCCGTTTGATCAGGTAGAGCAACAGATCCAATGGCCCTTCAAATGCCTCTAGGAAGACTTCCAAGGCATCCGGGGGGATATAGAGATCATCGGGGAGCTGAAAGAGGCTTTGGCCCTGAACCACGGCGATTTTATCGACATCGCTCTGGTCCTGCATAATGGCTTCCACGCCCTCTTCGACTGTTGTTATTTCTTCCTCAACTACATCATTCACTGAAAATTCCGCCATTTAGCGCCATAAACGGGTTATTTTAACGCAATTCGAGGATGAATTCACCCCTTAAAAGTACCCGCTAGCATCACCTAGTCCTTCCCTCAGCAATTCAGGATAGTCATCGCTGAGATCAATGACTGTGGTTAATTCTAAACCAGAATAGCCGCCATCGATAACCAAATCAAGCTGATGCTGAAGGCAATCCCGGATTTCATAGGGATCGAGCATTGGATACTCATCGCCAGGTAGCTGCAGAGTCGTGCTGATCATAGGCTCGCCAAGCTCTGCTAATAAGGCCTGGGAAACCGGATTGCTAGGTACACGGATACCGATAGTCTTTTTCTTCGGCTGTAAGACTCTGCGAGGCACTTCCTTGGTTGCTTGGAGGAGGAAGGTAAATGGTCCTGGGGTTAGGCTCTTCAACATCCGATAGGCGCTGTTACTGACCCGGGCATAGGTGCCCAAATCCCGTAAATCGCGACACATCAAGGTTAATGGGTGCTTATCATCCAGTTGGCGGACTTTGCGCAAGCGCTCCACAGCCTGCTTATCCCCCATATGGCAACCCAAAGCATAGGTAGAATCCGTTGGGTAGGCGATGACGCCACCGCGATGAATAACCTCTGCCGCTTGTTCTATCAACCGCGCCTGGGGATTGTCTGGATGGATTTGGAAAAATTGACTCATTGGCCTGCTGTTACTGTCTTCCCTGAAAAGGCTAAGTGTAGCAATAACACACAGCCATGACCATATCTTCGAACCTAGATGACTAACCCCATCGAACGCCATGGGATTAATACCTTTAGACCAGTATCGCTATACCTTGATGATCAACGATATTGAGTAATTTTAAGAGCACACCACTGGCCTGACGTTTACCTTGCTCTAGACTACGCACCATGGCAGGACTGATATTCAAATACATGGCAAAAACAGCTTGGCTCAGTTCCCGCTCCTTGCTGGATGTGGTAGTATCGTACAATTGTTTCACAGTATGAGGCCTAAACACGTCCATGAAGCCAGTTTTTGACTTATTTCCACTTATCGTTTTTTTCGCAGCGTTTAAATATTTTGATGGCAGCCTGTTCTATGCCACCGGTGCGGTTATTATCGTTTCTGTCCTGCAATTAGCCCTATATTGGTTTAAATACCGCCGCTTTGACCGGATCTTGTTGATCACGGCTGGACTCGCCATTGGTATGGGTGGTATTGCCTTATTGTTCCAAAATGAAACCCTCATCAAATGGAAACCCACAGCCATGTACTGGGCCATTGCCATACTGATGTTCGCAAGCCAGTTTATTTTCAAAAAACCTATCATCCAAAGTGCGTTGGAACATGAGCTACAGCTCCCCCGCAAGATATGGATAAGACTCAGCCTTATGTGGATCGGCTTTTTTGTCGTCATGGGGTTTGTGAATATATATTTTGCTTATAATTTCCCTACAGACGTATGGGTAAACTTTAAAGTCTTTGGTGGCTTAGGGCTAACCTTGCTATTTGCCGTGGTGCAGACCATCTACCTATTCCCCTACATCAAAGCGGACAAAGAAGCGAAGCACAACGATGGATAACCAACAGCGTATCGAACAAATATCAAAACTGCTAAATGATGCACTTACACCCAGCGAACTCAACGTCATTGATGATAGTCATTTGCATGTTGGTCATGCCGGTGCCCAAAGCGGTGCAGGACATTTTACTATTGAAATTGCGAGCAACGCATTTACTGGCAAATCACGCATTCAGCAACATCGTTTAGTGTATGATGCCTTGGATACGATGATGCCCGATGATATTCATGCATTGCGAATAGTGGTAACCAACAACAGTTAAGGAGCTACCATGAAACGGAACTTCACTATCATTGCCCTGATTATCTGCCTTGTTGTTGTTGCTTATTGGTTCATGGGTGATAGCCAACCCGCATTAAAGCCTCTCCCCAAAGACGCGACTATCTTAGCCTTTGGTGACAGTCTCACCCGCGGCAAAGGTGCCACCCTCGATCAAAGTTATCCTGCCCTACTGCAAAAGCTAACCGGGTATAAAGTCATTAATGCTGGTCTCAATGGTGAGACTACCGCCGAAGGTCTCGAGCGCTTGCCTACTGCGCTTGGACAATATCATCCGCAATTATTATTACTCGGTTTAGGCGGCAATGACATGTTACAAAAAGTATCCGCCCAACAAATCAAAGCCAATCTCGCACAAATGTTACAAATAGCCAAAGATGCCGGTGTGCCGGTAGTATTGATCGCCGCTCCCCAACCCAATATCGCCCTTAGTGTACCGGAACTGTATGATGAAGTGGCTGAATTTTATAATGTACCACTCGAAAAAGACTTATTATCCGACTTGCTCAAAAGCCCTCAGTATAAATCAGACGCGGCACATTTGAATGCTGCTGGCTACCAGGCAATGGCCGAAGGGATTGCAGCGTTTTTGCACGAACGTGGGGCAATTCATAATACACTGCGCGCGAAGTAAATTCACACTTGTATTTAAGGGAAAAACCGAAACTTCTCCCTTAAAACTTACCTTTCGCGTTTAGAGCGAGGATTTTTGTCCAGGTCGAGGCGAGTAACGAGCGAGCAGCGGCGTTTATATGCAATAAATAAGCAGCGCAGCGAGTTACTCAACGAAGACCTGGGCAAAAAGCTGAAGCTCTAAAAACCGATCCAGCCGGTTGCCTCTGCAACAGCCCGCCCAATCTGCGCCGGATTACGTACTGTATGTACACCCGCACTTTCAAGGGCTGCGAATTTTTCCGCGGCAGTACCTTTACCGCCAGCAATGATGGCGCCAGCGTGGCCCATGCGTTTACCTGGAGGTGCAGTGACACCAGCGATATAAGACACCACAGGCTTCGTTACATTTGATTTGATGAATTCAGCAGCTTCTTCTTCTGCACTACCGCCAATTTCACCGACCATGACAATAGCTTCCGTTTGCGGATCATCTTGGAACATAGCAAGCACATCAATGAAGTTAGTACCTGGAATTGGGTCACCACCAATACCCACACAAGTACTTTGACCGTAGCCAAGTTCTGTGGTTTGGGCAACAGCTTCATACGTCAATGTCCCGGAACGTGACACGATACCGACTTTACCCGCCATATGAATATGACCTGGCATGATGCCGATTTTACATTCACCTGGAGTAATAACACCAGGACAGTTAGGGCCGATTAAACGTGCTTCGGTATTCGCGTCAAGATAAGCTTTGACATCCAGCATATCTAAAGTAGGAATACCTTCTGTGATACAAACAATCAATTTGATGCCAGCATCAGCTGCTTCAATGATAGAGTCTTTGCAGAATGGCGCAGGCACGTAAATCACTGTCGCATCAGCGCCGGTTTCGTTCACAGCTTCTTTAACCGTGTTAAACACTGGCAAACCTAAATGCTCGGAACCACCTTTGTTTGGAGTAACACCACCTACCATCTGCGTACCGTAATCAATGGCTTGCTGAGAATGCAAAGTACCTTGGTTACCCGTGAAGCCTTGGCAAATGACTTTAGTATCTTTATTAATTAAAACGCTCATATTAACCTCTCTTCACAGCTGCAACGATTTGTTCAGCAGCGTTATCAAAACCTTGGGCGGCAATAATATTTAAACCGCTGTCCGCTAACATTTTTGATGCGATATCAGCATTGTTACCTTCGAGACGAACGACGACAGGAAGGTTAATACCGACTTCAGCGACCGCACTCATGATACCTTCAGCAATCATGTCACAACGGACAATTCCACCAAAGATATTAATAAGTATGCCTTTGACCTTGTCATCCGACAAAATGATTTTAAAGGCTTCTGTCACGCGCTCTTTTGTTGCGCCACCACCCACGTCAAGGAAGTTCGCTGGATTACCGCCGTGTAATTTGATTAAATCCATGGTTGCCATCGCAAGACCTGCGCCATTGACCATACAACCGATATCACCGTCTAAGGCAATGTAATTTAATTCCCAATCATGGGCGCGATTTTCTCGTTCGTCTTCTTGCGTCGTATCACGCATGGTACGAAGTTCCGCTTGACGATACAAAGCATTGGCATCGATGTTGATTTTGCCATCTAAACAGAGCAAATCACCACTGCCAGTAATGATTAATGGATTGATTTCCAGCAAACTAAAATCCCGCTCTTGAAACATTCGACTCAAGCCCGTGAGAATGGTGCTGAATTGTCGGGTTTGATCTTTATTCAGGCCTAAACCAAACGCTAATTCACGACATTGAAACGGCTGCACACCAACGAGTGGATCGACTTCAATAGTGAGGATTTTCTCTGGGGTCTCTTCAGCAACTTTTTCGATTTCAACGCCACCTTCTGTAGAGGCCATGAAGACAATGCGTTGGCACGCTCTGTCAATCACAGCACCCAAATACAATTCTTGGGCAATATCTGATGGCGCTTCAACCAATACTTGGTGTACAGGTTGGCCATTTTCGTCTGTCTGGTAAGTCACCAAACGCGTACCAATCATGGATTGTACGGCTTGTTTTAAGTCTTCTTTGTTGGAGACGATTTTGACGCCACCCGCTTTACCGCGGCCACCGGCATGGACTTGAGCTTTGACCACCCAACGATCGCCACCAATATTGGTTGCTGCTGCTAACGCTTCTTCAGTGTTAGAGGCAACTTCCCCATTAGGGACGGCAATATTGTACTGTCGAAACAGTGCTTTTGCTTGATATTCATGTAAATTCATTTTAGTTTCCTAAACGTTATTCCATGGCAAACCGTAGCAATGGCTAACAGTCCATTTCTACGGTTCCCCTGTTGTTAATTAATGTATTGGTTGCACAGACTATACATCCAGTAATAGGCGTGCGGGATCTTCCAGTAACTCCTTGATCGTTACTAGGAAGCCAACAGATTGACGACCATCAATGATCCGATGGTCATATGAGAGGGCAACATACATCATTGGACGAACCACTACTTCGCCATTTTCGACGATAGCTCGCTCTTCGATTTTATGCATCCCTAAGATCCCACTTTGTGGGGGATTGATAATTGGCGTTGACAATAATGAACCGAACACACCACCATTGGTGATAGTGAAGGTTCCTCCTGTCATTTCCTCAACGGTTAACTTGCCATCCCGAGCTTTGGTGGCATAATCACCAATTGCTCGCTCAATATCCGCAAAACTTTTATTCTCGGCATTTCGTAATACCGGCACCACTAAACCTCTGGGTGATGAAACTGCAATACCAATATCAAAATAACCATGGTAAACCAAGTCATCGCCATCGATTGAGGCATTCACGTCAGGGAAGCGTTTCAAGGCTTCGATCACAGCTTTAGTGAAGAATGACATAAAGCCAAGACGCACCCCATGGGCTTTTTCGAATTGATCCTTGTAACGCTTACGTAAGTCCATCACGGGCTTCATATTAATTTCGTTAAAAGTTGTTAGAATCGCCGCATTATGTTGTGCATCCAACAAGCGCTCCGCAACTCTGGCACGTAAACGTGACATCGGTACGCGCTTCTCCGTACGCTCACCCACCGGCATATCAACAGCAGGTGCTACGGGTTGCCGAGGGGCTTCGGGTTGAGGTGCTGGCGCTCCACTCATAGCACGCATCACGTCTTCTTTACTGATTCGCCCTTCCTTACCAGTTCCAGTAATAGAGGCAGGATCTATGCCCTTCTCGGAGATTAAGCGGCGTACCGCAGGGCTTGCATTAATGTCTTTTGGTGCACTCGGCGTGGTTGGTTTAGCTACTTGCTGAGTTGTTACCTCAACCACAGCGGCTTTACTGCCACCACTTGCAGCTTGCTCTGTTGGTTGTGCTGCAGGTTTTGCTACCGCACCAGCCTCAATCCGCGCTAACAACGTGTCTGCAACCACGGTTGCACCTTCCGTATGTAGAATTTCTTGGATAACCCCATCTTCAGGTGCTGGCACTTCAAGGACCACTTTGTCGGTTTCAAGATCAACAAGGTTTTCATCCCGTTGTACACTGTCGCCGACTTTTTTGTGCCAGGTTACCACTGTCGCATCAGCGACTGACTCGGGCAAGACAGGAACTTTAACTTCTATTGACATATTGTTTTCCTCTATTTAATTGTTAATTACCAAGGGCTTGTTTGACGAGGGCCGTCTGTTGCTCTTGATGTAATGATAAATGACCCGCCGCAGGTGCAGCAGAGGCTGCTCGTCCAGCGTAATGTAATTCTTGTCCTACTTGTAAGCAGGCCCGTAAATGGTGTTGGCTTGAATACCACGCACCTTGATTCTTCGGCTCTTCCTGGCACCAGACAATATCTTTGGCATTGGGATAAAGTGCCAATTGCTGTTTTATCTCATCCTCAGGGAATGGATACAGTTGCTCAGCACGAATAATCGCAACATCTTCCCTGCCACTATCGCGCCGTTGCTGTAACACGTCATAATAAACTTTACCGCTACAACAAATCACACGGGTGATTTTGTGCGGAACGATATTATCGATTTCAGGTAAGACCAAATGGAACTGGCCATTCGCTAACTCTTCCATGGTTGATACGGCAAGTTTGTTACGGAGCAAACTCTTCGGCGTCATCACGATCAGGGGTTTACGTACCCGTTGTAACATTTGCCGGCGTAACATATGGAAACACTGGGCTGGTGTGGTAGGCATACAAACACGCATATTGTATTCCGCACATAACTGCAAGAAACGCTCAAGCCGCGCCGATGAATGCTCAGGCCCCATACCTTCGTAGCCGTGGGGCAAGAACATCACCAAACCGCACAGTCGGCCCCACTTTTGTTCACCTGAAGAAATAAACTGATCAATAACCACTTGGGCGCCATTCACAAAATCACCAAACTGGGCTTCCCAAATCACTAATGCATTAGGCTCAGCCGTCGAGTAACCGTACTCGAACGCTAACACTGCTTCTTCGGATAACACAGAATCTATAATGGTACAGTTGCCTTGATTAGCAGAAACATGTTGCAGTGGCACATACAAAGTACCATCATCATGATTATGTAACACCGCGTGACGATGGGAGAAAGTTCCCCGACCACTGTCTTGACCTGAGAGGCGTAAATGATTACCCACATCAACCAAACTAGCATAGGCCAACGCCTCCGCCATACCCCAAAACACCGGCATTTCACCATTTAACATTTTGCGGCGGTTTTCATATTCTTTAGCAACTTGGGCTTGTAAAGCAAAGCTCTGTGGAATGGTCGTGATTGATTTCCCAAGAGACATTAACGTATCCATCGGAATAGTCGTATCAACATCAACCGCTAAGTCTGATGACAAAAACGGTGACCAGTCCACTAAGTATTCGTTGTAGGGGACATTTTTTTCGAGCGCGACAACTTCAGCGCCTTGATCAAGCGCATTGCGATAATCATCCACCATGGCTTTGACATCAGCTTGGCTAATGATGTTATCGGCAATCAGCTTATCACCATAAATCTTCAATGTTGTTGGATGGGATTTAATGGTGCGATACATAATAGGTTGCGTACCCGATGGCTCGTCCGCTTCATTATGGCCATGACGGCGGTAACACACCAAATCAATAACAACGTCTTTTTTGAATCGTTGACGGAAGTCAAACGCAAGTCGGCCTGCTAGTACGACAGCTTCAGGATCATCGCCGTTAACATGGATAACTGGCGCTTGTACAATTTTCATGACATCAGTGCAATACAAGGTAGAACGAGAATCCAAAGGATTACTGGTAGTAAAACCAATTTGATTATTGATGACGATATGTACCGTTCCAGCAGTGCAGTAACCACGAGCTTGGGACATGTTTAAGGTTTCCATTACTACCCCTTGGCCTGCCACTGCAGCATCACCGTGAATAACCACCGGCAACACCTGATTGCGAACCTCCATGCCGCCACGGCGGTCTTGGCGCGCACGGACAGATCCCTCAATCACAGGAGAAATAATTTCAAGGTGTGAGGGATTAAAACCGAGGGTTAAATGCACCACGCCACCAGCGGTTTTGACGTCCGAAGAAAAGCCTAAATGGTATTTGACATCACCGGAGCGATCTTGGGCGACAAGTTTGCCTTCAAACTCTTCGAATAACAGACCTGGTGCTTTACCTAAGACATTGACTAATACATTCAAACGACCGCGATGAGCCATGCCGATAACGAATTCTTTAACACCGCTATTACCCGATCGCTGCACCATATCTTGCAGCATAGGGAGCAAGCTTTCGCCCCCTTCAATACCGAAACGCTTTTGGCCAACATAACGGCTTCCTAAGTATTTTGCTAAGCCTTCGGCGCCCGTTAAATCTTTGAGGATTTGTTTCTTTTCATCCGCACTAAAACCGGGCTCACCACAACGGGTTTCAAGATAGTCTTGGATCCAAGCCCGTTGCTCTGGGTCAGTTATATGCATATATTCGATACCCATGGTACCGCTGTAAGTTGCTTTAAGGGCTGCCACAATTTCGTTTAATTTCGCGCGTCCTGAGGGAATGGCTTTAAACGAGTTAGTTGCAAATTCTTTGTCGCCATCCGTACTGTCTAGTTGATGATGAGACAAGCTCAAATCCGCTACTGTTCGACGTTCAGCGAGATTTAAGGGGTCGAGATTTGCCTCATGGTGACCATGACTGCGGTATGCATTGATGAGTGATGACACATGAGCTTGCTTGGTTGCTTGCATAGAATCACCAGCGTTCACAACTGCCGTTTTGGGTTGTTTAACCAGTTGCAAAAAATACTCACGAATAGCGGCTGTGGATGGCTCGCCACTGGCAGAACCCGGTAAACTGTCAAAACGTTCACGCCACTCTTGGCCCACTGAATTAGGATCTCGTAGATAGGCTTCGTACAATTCTTCTAAATAAGACGCATTACCACCGAATAAAAACGATGATTGCCAATCGGCTTGCATGTCATTGTTATCACTCATGATTGATTAACCTTGTTTGAGCTCATGTTATTGGTTAAGTACCTTCTTTTAGTAATTGTGAGCGGATTTTGCCGATGGCTTTGGTTGGGTTTAGGCCTTTTGGACAGACATCCACACAATTCATAATGCCGCGACAACGGAATACACTGAAGGGATCTTCTAAATCTTTTAAACGCTCCGTCGTCTGATTGTCGCGACTATCAACGATAAAACGATACGCCTGTAATAAACCTGCCGGTCCGATAAATTTATCCGGATTCCACCAGAATGAAGGACAAGAACTGGAACAACAGGCACACAGGATACATTCATAAAGACCGTCGAGTTTTTTGCGGTCTTTGGGCGATTGTAAACGTTCTTTTGCTGGTGCTGGTTCGTCATTTTGGAGGTACGGTTTAATTTTTTCGTATTGACGATAAAATTGCTCCATATCCACAACTAAATCTCGCACCACCGGAAAGCCGGGCAACGGCCGAATAACGATAGGTTGCTTCAATGACGACAAGGTCGTGATACAGGCCAAGCCATTACGGCCATTAATGTTCATACCATCAGAGCCACACACCCCTTCGCGACAAGAACGGCGAAAGGCAATGGTTTCGTCCTGGGCTTTGAGTTGAATCAAGGCAGAAAGCAACATCATATCCGTTGCTTTAGGCACTTCGAGGTAATAATCCTTCATCACTGGCGCTTTATCAGTTTCGGGATTATAGCGGTATATTTTGAAGTGAATTTTTTGGGTTTCTTCTGTCATTGTTCTCTCCTAATATACTCGCTCAACGGGTTCAAATGGATCCATTGTTTTCGGCTTCATATTCACTCCCCGCGTACTGAGACGGTCTCCTTCAGCAAAGTATAGGCTATGGACCAGCCAGTTTTCATCATCTCGTTTCGGGAAGTCTTCACGACTATGAGCACCGCGGCTCTCGGTACGGAAATCTGCCGCAAAGGCGGTTGCGGCAGCCACTTCCATCAAATTATCCAACTCCAGGGCTTCAATGCGAGCAGTGTTGAATACCTTAGAATGATCCGTTAATACCGCATGTTGTAAGCGCTCACGCAGGCCTTTGATTTTCTCAACCCCTGACGCCATGTACTCTGCTGTTCGGAACACACCAAAATCTTCTTGCATGACTTTTTGCATCTCAGCTTTGATGTCGCTAACAGACTCACCGTCTTTGTTATCTTGCCAACGGCGCAAACGACCCGTGGCGGCTTCAATATCATCATCACTGACAGGGTGCAGTGGCAAATGCTCTTGGAGCTGATCTTCAACATGCAATCCTGCCGCGCGACCGAAGACGACTAAATCCAACAATGAATTACCACCTAAACGGTTTGCGCCATGGACCGAGACACAAGCACACTCACCCGCCGCATAGAGACCTTCAACAGAGCGCTCTGTGCCATCAGCATCAACCGTTAACACTTCACCGTGTACGTTCGTCGGAATACCACCCATCATATAGTGACAGGTTGGGACGACAGGAATAGGCTCAATAATAGGGTCCACCCCCGCGAAGGTCATGGACAATTCACGAATTCCTGGCAGACGCGATTTAATTAAATCTGCGCCTAAGTGCACGAGATTCAATTTAACGTGTTGCACGCCTTTCGTTTCAAAACCATTACCCGCGCGAATTTCTAGGGCCATTGCACGAGATACCACATCTCGAGATGCTAAGTCTTTGGCGTGGGGGGCATAACGCTCCATAAAACGTTCGCCGTCTTTATTGATGAGATAGCCCCCTTCTCCACGGCAACCTTCCGTCACCAAGGTACCGGCACCCGCAATACCTGTCGGATGGAATTGCCACATCTCCATGTCTTGGACTGGGAGGCCAGCGCGTAAGGCAATACCAATACCATCGCCGGTATTGATTAAGGCATTTGTCGTAGATTGGAAAATACGTCCTGCACCGCCAGTAGCGAACACAATCGCACGAGCATGCATGAAGGCGACTTCGCCGGTTTCGATGTTCATCACGGTAACACCTGCAAAGCCTTTGCCATGTGATGCTTTCACTAAATCAATAGCATACCATTCAGAAAACACATGGGTATTCGCCTGCAAATTTTGTTGGTACAAGGTATGCAGTAGCGCGTGTCCAGTTCTATCCGCTGCAGCACAGGTTCGCGCGGCTTGTTCACCACCAAAGTTACGGGATTGCCCGCCAAAGGGGCGTTGATAAATTTTACCGTCATCGGTACGTGAAAATGGCAAACCCATGTGTTCTAATTCATACACACATTCAGGGCCTGTCTTGCACATATATTCAATACAGTCTTGATCGCCGATGAAATCTGAGCCTTTAACCGTGTCATACATGTGCCAACGCCAATCATCTTCGTGAGCGTTACCGATGGCACAAGTAATACCACCTTGGGCAGACACGGTATGAGATCGTGTCGGAAAAACTTTAGAGACTAATGCTGTGTTATAACCAGACTTTGCCAGCGCGAGGGCCGCGCGCATACCCGCGCCCCCAGCACCGATAATAACCGCATCAAATGTAAATGTTGGGATAGCCATGAATTAAACGCTCCACAAAATATCGATACCCCAAACCAGGTATCCTGCTAAGACCAGAATGACCGCAAGTTCTAAACAAACCCGCAACCACATCGGCTTGATATAATCTGTAAAAATAGTCCAGATACCAATCCAGGCATGAACCACCAAATTTAATAATACGATGACGGTGATGATTTTCATCCAGACATGGCCAAACAATTGTTGCCAGCTGGTTTGCTCAGCGACAGGGTGCATCGCAAAATAAACGGCTAATAGTACAACATAAGCTACCATTACTACCGCAGAGAGCCGCTGCGCTAACCAGTCTCGAAGCCCATTACCACTATAACTTGTTACATTGCTTACCATAACGCAATTCCTAATAGAACGATTAATACGATAGCGACCCCGAGTGCAATTCGAGCACCGAGACGACCGCTGACTTTGCCTTCACCAAGACCGAAATCCATCAGTAAATGGCGAATACCGGCAACGATGTGATAAATCAGGGCAGATAAAATACCCCAGAGAATGAACCTTGACACTGGACCGGCAAAACAACGTTGCAGCACAGCAAAATCATCCCCCGAACCAAGAACTTGCTGCAAGCCCCAAAGCATTAATGGAATAAATAAAAATAAAATCACCCCAGAAATACGGTGCAGAATTGACACGATAGCAGTGATAGGAAATTTAATAGTCGTCAAATCAAGATTGACGGGACGTTGCTCTTTCACAGCTTTATCCTTACTCAAAATGCAGTCTCTAGGCCTGCGTTAATACTGAACACAAAACAAGTTCAATGATTGAACAGTTCTACTGAATTTACCGGAAAGAAAGGGAGTGAAAACTAGTGTGTTAACCTAACGCCTGACAGAGTTTCCGGTGGCGATAGTATAGCGAGGATGCCTCCAAATCTCAAATCTTGCACCGTTCCAGCTAAAGCTTCTCGTTTGACAAGCCTTAATGCCATTCGCTATAGTGAGCGGCAAATTTCAATGAGTTATACAGCCCTTCATTGAACCCAACTATTGTCAGCCAACTACTGTGACAGGAGTACACATGACCACAAAAACTGTACAATTGACCCTTGATCCCAATCAAGAAGCCATTGAGTTACCGGTTTACTCGGGCACTTTGGGGCAAGATGTCATTGATATCGGTCCTGTGGCAAAGGCCAATACCTTTACTTTTGATCCTGGCTTTACCGCCACCGCTTCCTGTGAATCCAAAATTACCTACATCGATGGTGCCAATGGCGTATTACTCTATCGCGGATATCCCATTGAACAGCTGGCCGAAAAAGCTGATTACCTCGAAGTTTGTCACGCATTATTGTACGGCGACCTCCCAAATGCCACTGAGAAGCAAGCTTTTGTCGACAAAATCAACAATCACACCATGGTCCACGAGCAGATCCATAATCTCTTTAATGGTTTCCGCCGCGATGCCCACCCTATGGCTATCATGGTTGGTGTCGTTGGTGCCCTATCCTCGTTTTACCATGACTCCCTGGACATTAGCCGCCCAGAAGACCGAGATATTGCGGCTTGTCGTCTAGTCGCCAAAATGCCGACGCTCGCGGCAATGTGTTACAAATACTCCATCGGCTTGCCGTTCTTGTATCCACAAAATGATCTGAGCTACGCCGAAAACTTCCTTTATATGACATTTGGGGTCCCTTCCGAAAAATGGGAACCGAACCCTATCCTAGCTCGGGCTATGGACAGGATCTTCACCTTACACGCCGATCATGAGCAAAACGCCTCTACCTCTACCGTGCGCCTTGCTGGCTCTACTGGTGCGAACCCATTTGCTTGTATCTCCGCTGGCATTGCCGCCCTCTGGGGACCTGCCCATGGTGGCGCTAATGAAGCCGTATTGAAGATGCTCGATGAGATTGGCGATGTTTCCCGGGTTGGTGAATACGTCAAACGAGCACGGGATAAAGACGACCCCTTCCGCCTCATGGGCTTTGGTCACCGGGTCTACAAGAATTACGACCCCCGTGCCAAAGTCATGCGTGAAACGTGCCATGAAGTGCTCGAAGCTGTTGGTGCCAGTGATTCACCGAAGTTTAAACTAGCCATGGCTCTAGAAAAAATAGCCCTTGAGGATGAATACTTCATCGAGAAAAAACTCTACCCCAATGTTGATTTCTATTCTGGCATCACCTTGAGTGCTCTTGGTATCCCAACAACCATGTTCACAGTGATTTTTGCTCTAGCCCGGACTGTTGGCTGGATCTCACATTGGAAAGAAATGGTCTCAAGTCCAGGTTTCCGTATTGGCCGACCTCGTCAACTCTATACCGGCCCCACGCAACGAGATTTTGTCGAATTAGCTGATCGCTAGCAAGACCCACCCGGGCTAGCCCGCTGGCTAGCCCAAAATTTTTTTCAACAATAGAATCAGTCCACTAGAAAAAATATTCACCTTTTTCCTCTGCCGCCTTGGCATTCCCCAAATTCCCTGTCTATACTGGATAAGGCCTTTCGGGATTGCTGGCTCTGAGCCGCAAATTACAGTTTCTTAACTGTGAAATGACCTCCAGAGGGCGGAGGTAATTAACGCATTGAACACAACCATTCTTAGGCAGAGGGATATTGTCATGAGACAGGATAGATATGGGCTGGGAAGCCTCGATCAATTAGACCCAACTCGGTCAGATTTGCAGGATTTAGATCTCAAAGATCTCAATCCCGCTATTACTAACGAAACCATCAAACAACCGTTATTAAACACAGCAGAGACACAAGAAGTGCTACGTTGCACCATCTCGGTATTTTGTTATGGCGCGGGTTTATTCTTGATGGCGTGGGGTAAAATGATTAATCATAGTTTATTAGTATTTTTGTTTGGTTTAGCCCTGCTGGGTGCTGGTTCGACATTATTTTTGGTGCCACTCAATCGCACCCCAGCAAACGGCCACAAACCACAAGATTATGATCGGATCATGAATAATCTTCAACAGCCAACGACCGTCAAAACACCAGGATTAGCGCGTAATGATGCACAACCTAACATCGACACAGCGAATCATCGAATACCGAGTTCATTCACTGAAATGATGATTTATTTTAAGATGTAGTAACGTTCCTACGCTATGCGTAGGAACGTTACTACCTCCCGAAGCTTTTAAGCGTAGGGAGGTATAGAGAGGCTAAACTTAAACCTCCGTACACCTAACTCGCCCAATAGCCTCAATCCATCCTTGATAAAGCTTATCGCGATGACCGAGCTCCATCTCTGGACTAAAATGCCGCTCTTCATGCCAAAGCTCCGCAATGCTATCTAACGAATTAAACACGCCCACTGCAAGTCCCGCCATATAAGCGGCACCCAGTGCACTGGTTTCTGTTACTTCTGGTCGCTTAACATTGACTTGCAAGATATCCGCTAAGAATTGCATTAGCCAATCATTTGTAACCATGCCACCATCCACGCGCAATTGCTGTGGCGTAATACCATCTTTGGCCATAGAGTCCAGTAAGTCTTTGGTTTGATAGCACACCGCTTCTAGAGCGGCACGAACGATTTGCCCCACGCCACTATCACGAGTTAAACCAAAAATTGCCCCCCGCGCTTCTGGATCCCAATAGGGTGCCCCAAGCCCCGTAAATGCCGGCACCAAATAAACACCTCCAGTATCGCGTACCTGGGTTGCATGGCGTTCAGTGTCACTGGCATGACTGATCAAATTCACCGTATCGCGCAACCACTGCACCGCGGCACCCGCCACAAAGATACTGCCCTCGATGCCATAGGTGACCTCACCATTAAGACGATACACCACGGTCGTCAATAACCGATGCTGAGATGCCAACGGCTTGTCACCAGTATTAGCCAAGACAAAACAACCCGTGCCATAGGTGCTCTTGACCATACCCACCTCAAAACAGGCTTGACCGATAGCAGCTGCTTGTTGATCCCCGACGAGACTGGTGATGGGGATACTGTGGCCGAGCAAATCACTGTCGACAACACCAAACTCACCACTGGTATCTTTGACTTGTGGTAGCAGTAAGGCTGGAATATCAAAAATAGCTAATAGCGCTTGATCCCAAACTTGTTCGTGGATGTTAAACAACATCGTCCGAGCCGCATTAGTGGCATCTGTCGCATGAACATTACCTCCAGTAAGACGCCACAGCAAAAACGTATCAATGGTACCAAATGCCAACTCGCCCTGTTCTGCCCGCTCTCGGGCACCGGACACATTGTCTAGGAGCCACTGAATCTTGCTGGCAGAAAAATACGGGTCGATAAGCAAGCCCGTTTTGTCCTGAATAGTCGCCGTCAGCCCCTGCTCGACTAATCCTTGACAAGTCTCACTGGTACGACGGTCTTGCCAAACAATCGCATTATAGATGGGTTCGCCACTCGCTTTGTCCCAGATAACTGTGGTTTCTCGTTGATTGCTGATCCCAAGCGCTGCAATACCATTTGCTTGGATACCCGCTTGATGAATTGCGCCACGACAACTGGCCAATACCGTTTGCCATATTTCTTCTGGGTCGTGCTCAACCCAACCATCCGCCGGAAAGTGTTGCTGAAATTCTTGTTGATATTGACCAACAGGCAGCCCCTGATCATTGAAGACAATAGCACGCGTGCTTGTGGTGCCTTGATCGATTGCCAGTATGTAATCCTTCACCGCTTAAGACACCCTTAACCATGTCTGATCACGGCCAAGCAAGGACACACCGAGATAACCACGCACCGTCATGGTTTTGCCATCAGGGCTTACTTGCAACTTACAACGATATGTATTGCCGCTCTCAGGGTCAATAATCTTGCCACCTTTCCATTGCCCATCCGGGTAGCGGGTCAGACCCCATAATATATTCATGCCAATGAAGGGCTTATTATGGCGTTCACCGGTGCATTTGCTACAAAGATCACTTGGTCCTTCACCAGTACGGTAATAAATTTTTTCGATATTACCGGAAAGCACACCGTTGGACTCGTTGATTTTGACGATACTGCGGGGTTTGTTATCCCCATCATCGATAGTTTGCCAACGTCCAACAGGGCTAGTATTGGCAGCAAACGCTAATTGTGCGACACAATATCCGATAATTAACAGTGCAGTCCGAAAAAAATTTCGTTTGTTGGCATAGTTTGTCATGCTGAACCTCATCTATATATATGGTGTGGGCTTTATAACAAATTTTTTTGCCGAGCAACATCGTTAACGAGAGCAAAATGGAGAATCAACAACAAAATAAATCGATTTTCACCTCAAAATGGCAAAATTTGTAAAAAAAGTTGTAAGTTTTTGGTTTTTTTAGGCTTTTTGATTTGTAAAAGTAAAAAATTTAGTTGTAGAATGGTTAAGTGTGTGTCTTCTCTAGCTTAATTTGGTCTCGGTCAGGTTAATTTAGTATAGGGATATACGCCAACCGCAATCGATAATTTTGCCCTTCGGGTCAAAAATATTGATTGAGGTTGTAAAAAACTATGTGCTTTTATTTTATTGTGCTATTTTTAATAGTGAGCCATTTGGGCAATCAAGGAGAAATACCATGGCAAAAACCGTAAGAAAGAAAGCTGCTAAACGCAGCACTGCGAAGAAGAGTACTGCTAGACGTAAGACTACGGCTAAACGTGCTCCTGCTAAACGCAAGACTACTGCTAAGCGCAAGCCTGCTGCTAAGCGTAGTACTGCAAAACGTAAATCTGCTGCTAGCAAAGTTTCCACTCAGGTGAAAGCTCTGCGTAAAACTATTGCAGATATCAAAAAGAAAGTAGCTGCTGAGAAGAAAAAAGCTCTAGCCGCTGCTAAGAAGTTAGCTGCTGCTGAATTCAAAAAAGGTTACGCTAAAGGTGTAGCTGATACGAAGAAGAAAGTAGCTGCTGCTGCCAAGAAAAAAGCTGCTGCCGCTAAGAAGCGCGCTGCTGCTGCCAAAAAACGTAAACCAGCTAAGCGCAAAACTGCTGCTAAGCGTAAGACTACTGCTAAGCGCAAACCTGCTGCTAAGCGTAAGACTACTGCTAAGCGCAAGCCTGCTGCTAAGCGCAAAACAACTGCTAAACGCAAAACAACTGCTAAGCGTAAGCCAGCTAAACGTAGAACTGTTGCTAAGAAAAAAGCCCCAGCTCGACGTCGCGTTGCCGCTAGCAGAAAAAGAGCTCCTGCTAAGCGAAGAGCTAAACGATAAGCGTGAAGCATATATGCTTAAAAAGCCGCCTTATGGGCGGCTTTTTTTTATGCTAGCTTTGACCGCATTCCCACAGCCCTGATAGTCAATCTTATCAAAGGTCAATAACCCTGCCATCGCAATACCGCGACCATGAAAATGGGTTTCCCGCTCTGTCTCAATCTGAGTATATTTTTGCCAATCGAAGCCTTTGCCTTGATCGATAATATGAAAGCTTAAATCTTCACTTTGCCGTTCAAACACCACTGTCACCCATTTGTCGTGGTTCTCGGTCAAACGGGAGCGCAGCTGCACTTCCTCCAGCCAACGGTTCTCTGCCAGTAGTTGGGACTTTTGTTCATAAGTGATCCCGAGGTTACCGTGCTCCAGCGCATTCATCATCAATTCCTGCAGACCAATGATAGCTTTGTCAGGTTCAGGACAAGCATCGGCAAGATACACGGCTAACTCATGGCATTGCTCATAGGTTTGAAAACGAAACTGGGCTTGCTGCAGCATCTCCAAACCCTGTTGACTGATAGAGAGACTCTCTTGATTAATCCGATAATACAACCAATCATCCACCGCAGCATGGAGCACTGCCATTAATCTGTCGGTTTCCACCGGTCGCGCCAGATAATAAAACGCCCCAGCCTTGAGGTATTGCTGGATGGTGGCTTGCGTTGTGTCATTCAGCAGAACAATGATGGGAATCAAACGTAGCTTATTGGATTGTCGGCTCTTCGCTATCACGTCCAAACATGACAGACCTGCTAAATCGTCTGAGAGTATGATTGCCGTGAAGGGATCAATAGCCGATGAACGGGCTAATACCTCCCAGGCTTGATTACCGTCATCGGCCAAGGTGACACAGTAATTGCCCTGGGCCAAATCCGCCAATAGCGCTTTACGTGCCTCACTCTCGGGTTGGGCGACAACTATCTCAGGTCCATTTGGCATGATGTTCTCCTTATTTGACTGACGCTACCACTCGTGGGCTTTGACAATAGCCGCTAGCGCGTCGATATGGGCTTTATCGGCATTGAGTGCGGGAATATAATGAAACGCGTTACCACCGGCTTTGATGAAGGCTTGACGGTTTTCAACCTTTAGCTCTTCCAACGTCTCAAGACAATCACTGGCAAAACCTGGGCTGATAACATCAACGGTCTCAATCCCTGCACGCGCCCACTCCTCTAAGGTCTCCAACGTATAGGGTTTGACCCATTCTGCCGGGCCAAAGCGGGATTGAAAACTCATCCCCCACGCATTATCCGTGAGCCCCAATCGCTCTGCCACAAGTTTTGCGGTGACTGCACACTGTTCGGGGTAAGGATCCCCTTTATCACTGTAACGCTTCGGAATACCGTGGAATGATAATAATAATTTGCCGCGTTTGCCACTGCGCTGCCAGTGGGACTCGACACTGGCGGCAAGGGCCGCAATATAACTGGGTTCATCATAGTAATCCCGCACAAAGCGTAAATCTGGCAAGCAAGGACAACCCTTGATGCTCTTGGCTACCCCATCAAAGACCGCTGCCGTGGTCGCACCAGAATATTGGGGGAATAACGGTAACACTAAGACTTTTTTGATCCCTTGCTCACGCAGTGCTAACAAGCCTTGTTTCAATGAAGGATTGCCATAGGTCATTCCCAGGGCCACAGGGATCATTTCACCATACTGTTGTGCCAGAGCCGCTGCTAGCCGCTCGCGTTGCTGTTCGCTGTAGACGCGTAAAGGTGAACCATCTTCAAGCCAAATTTGCTGGTAATTACGGGCGACGCGCTTGGGACGGAACGGCAAAATCGCCAAGCGCAGAATCCACCACCAGATAAAGCGCGGCACATCAATGACGCGGGGGTCAGAAAGAAATTCTTTCAGGTAACGTCTGACGGCTTTAGCCGTGGGTGCATCGGGGGTACCGAGATTTACCAACAAAACCCCAAATGGCGGTTCATGGGTGCTATTCTCAGTCGCCATGCCCCACCTACTGCGCCAACAAGGTAAATAATTGGTCGCGGATCTCCGCCACACTGCCTTCACCGTGGATTTTGTGGAAACGGGGACCATTGCCGTGATTACGGGCAGCAAAACTTGAGTAATAATCAACCAGCGGCTTGGTTTGCTCATGATAGACCGCCAAACGATTACGCACCGTGGCTTCAGCGTCATCTTCACGCTGGATTAAATCCTCTCCCGTCACATCGTCTTTGCCGGCTACTTTGGGAGGATTAAATTCACTGTGGTAGGTACGACCCGAGCCCGGATGGAATAGGCGACCGCTCATGCGTTTGACGATGGCTTCATCATCCACGTCAATCTCTACCACATAGTCCAAATGTACCCCTTCACGGACCAACGCTTCAGCTTGGGGAATCGTACGGGGGAAACCATCTAGAAGAAAACCATTGCCGCAATCAGGCTCGGCGATCCGGTCTTTGACGAGATTAATGATAATATCATCAGGCACCAGCTCGCCTTTGGCCATAATGGCCTCGGCTTGTTGGCCTAAGGGGGTGCCCGCCTTCACAGCGGCGCGCAACATATCACCGGTAGAAATCTGGGGAATACGGTATTTTTCACAGATAGCCTTAGCCTGGGTCCCCTTCCCAGCCCCGGGTGCGCCCAACAAAATCAATCGCATGGGTAATTCCTCAACATTAGCATTGGCGTATCTTACCCTGTCGGGGAAGGAGGGTCAAAAGCCGCGGCCGATGGTTGTGCGAGTGAATCAGGGGTTTGAGCACTTTGGGATCTGATGATTAGGATTCGATCCCTGATCTCCTTGTACAAGGGCGATGATGTGTCCGTAAATGAAAAGCCCAATATTTTACGCTTCACAAAGAGTACAGTGTGAGCTTGTGTACCAGGTGTCACTGCTCGAACCAATGCATCCATGTTATTCCAATGACAGCTTTTAAGCGCACGCACAACTTGTGACCGCATTGCTTGACACAATTTAAGCTGTGCAGATGTCAGCGTCAGCTTATCCAACAGCAATGAAGATATAAGCTCTGGGAAATATTGTGTTCTAATGCTTTTCATCCAGTTTTTATCCGCTTCAGTAAGTCCATTAATGCTTGAGATATTAGTAGTGAACCATATACCCAAACCAGTAATGACATATTTCGCCATAGCCTCATCTCGTTGTGTTACGGCAATTCTTGTCAGACTCTCCGCATAATGGTCCTGCCATGGCGCATTACAATAGTAAGCGAGCACGCCTTCATTTTCGAGACGCCAAAAGGGCACCTCTTGTAAAGCGGTTTCCCCTGACTCAGACTTTTGTGCGAGCAACCGTCTTATGTCCTCTAGTGGGAGCTTGTGCAATAAAAACAGTATCACTTCAGCGCTACCAAATCTAGCTGCAAAGTGTAAAACCGTCTCGCCTTCATTCGTCATCGCCGTAAGAAGTGCAAGCTTATCGTTGCTGCTCAAAGACTCACAGAGACACTTGAGCATAGCAATATCGTTGTAATAAACCGCACAGTGCAAGACTGTCCAGCCGCGCCAGTCTTTAGGACTCAACACAGCCTTACGCTGCGATGGTGAAAAACCACATAACAAACGCGTGGTCAATGCTAACATACCTTTCGATACCGCTAGATGCAGTGCTGTTTCCCTTCCATATAATTTTTGCATTTGTATGATAGGAGCGAGATGCTCTGGCTCTAAATCTCCTATCAATAATATGAGCATTTTTAAATTTTTTCGTTGCACTGCAAGATGGATAGGTGTTGCCCCCGCATTCCGATCAATCTTGCCCGAGGGATGATACTGACAACGAAGTTTAAGGGCAGTAATACGCTGTGCTTGTGAGAATTCTGTTAACAGTGCGCGAGCTATCATTAAATCATCGTCGAAAACGATATGATGAAGCAAAGACCATTTATATACGCTCCTCTTCTTCATGGCTATGAGCCTATCTGAAAGTGTCAGCGCCGCAACGTCAGTGGCTGAGTAATGTTCACGAGAAGTGAGGGCATTTGAGACGCTATTGAATATTGTTTTAGTGCTAAAAAATAATTTATTATAAATTTCATGTTCTCGCTTCTGCTTCGCTACAATGCAGCCAGCAATATCATTGCCACGGTGATACTGCTTTGCATAGTCAAGCACACCAAGACCAAAAGCATCCGTCTGACTTGCATCTAACCGATCAATAATCTTATTGAGCAACTTAGTTAAGCCGCCCCACATTCCGTACTGTATACAAATCAATAATAATTTTTCCCTGACTGTTTCTGAAAAGCATTGTTCCTTAATACTATATTGCAGCAATTCATTAAAAAAGGGGTGATTTGTATATCTACCCTCAATAAGCTTATCGAGCAGAGACAGAAAAGGCTTCGGGTTATTCGCTATAATATTGTCGAGACGTTTTTTTTCCTCAGAAGACAGCTTCTCAACCAGTGACAACAGGATATGCACCTCTCCTCTCTCCATCAGCAGCGAAAATAATGCGCTTTCATCATCTATTTTCGCAAACTCCTCTAACACCTTATCGGCAGGCATCTCTAACAAAATAGCCCTACGCTCTCCCTGCACCAATACTTTTGGATCTGTTGCCTTACTCATTAACCACTGTGCAACGCCAGCATCAAGCGCTTGCTCTTCCTTTGTGTAGGGTTTAAAGTTAAGATTTTCATTATCTGGAATGTAGTAGATAATGGGGACATCAAACCCCTCCCCGCATAAATCATTACCCAGCATAAATGCTTTCATTTGTCGGGCGTATTCTTTTGCTAGTAACCGTGATAACAGATTATCTTTACCAACAAAAACGATAGGGCACTGTTCTCCTGTTGCCCGAAGACGCACCATTGCTTCATTGTAACTGCCCGGAAATTTGTTAGCGTGATGTTTTATCGCTTCTTTATATGCTTCATATTCACTCACAGAAAAGAGCTTGGAGCCTTTATTTTTTTGGTAATATTCTTCAGCTTCTTCCTGAGAATCAAAATCATAGGGCCTACCAACAGTGCCGCCGTCATAAATATAGAGCCTATTCGATAGCAGAACATTATCAATATCAAACATCATGCCAGCAATATCGAGTTGACCGCCGAAATTGAATACCGGTGTGAGGTAGTCTTTCCAACTTAACGATGTTGATTGTATTTGTGAGAACCCTTGTTTTTGTGATAAGTCGTACTGCGGGGACTTTTTAGCGGTTGAAAAGATATGAAGCCCGGATCGCCCAAAAACCCCCTCACCTGTGACTGTAAAGAGTTTTTTTCTGCCTACCCGCAGAGTAACACGCTCATTAGGCGGAAAAACTCCTCGGATAAATGACCGTGAGAAGTTAAATGAATCGCCACGCAACGCTTTAATAACGAAGTCGCCCTTAGGTGGTTGAAGGTTTTGCCTATCACGAATTTCATGACGACGTTGAACTACTGTAGGGTCTTCGTGCGATTTAATTCTAATAAAAAACCCATCATGCTGTTCTGTAGTCAACTTAAAGCAGTAGCATTCATTTAATTCCTGATAATTAACCGTGGCTTTAGCAAGCTCAGGGTAATACTCACTCAATATGGATTTCACATAACGTAGGCAAGCTAAAGCCTTTGCCTCGGTCGTGAAGCTCCATAGCCGCCATCTCTTAACACTAACAATTGAGGGTGCCTCATCCTGATGACCAGCAATTAGCTTTTCACCATAAATAAGCCATTCTTGCTCTATGTCATCCATTTCGAATATTTTTTTGATATAATTTTTTAGTATTGGCCATGTTAGTGACTGAGTCTTACCCTCGATGACAACAGGCATCTTGTATTCAACCAAATTCGCAAAAAAATCAATAGTCTCAGCGACTGTGGGAACGCCTTTATTTTTTAATTTCTGCAGGAATGTAGCCAATAGGTTATCGATATCAAAATTCCCATCACTGGATTGATACAGACTATAAAACTCAAAAGCCATCGACAACCGCGCTTCCATGCAGCCGGCTGGGGCATCAATGATATTATTTAAAAAACAGTCAATAATAAGCGTGCGCTGTTGCTCATCTTCTATAGCCAAAAAATCCTTAAAACACTGCTTGAATTGCGCCACAATGCCTTCTAGTTGCTGCCGTATGCTTGCTTGTGCAGCCTTATCAGTGACAGCATCACGCGCATCTAAGTGAAATGCCATATTATTGTCTGGATGGCGCAGTACAATGTCTTTGCCTGGCTTTGTCTTAGGAAGAATGTCCTCAAGATTGCCAGCGATATATTCAATACATTGTGCCACCTTAACCGCAAACTCTCGCTTTGGATGGTCGCCGAAATTCTTGTTGATATACGTGCTATACATAACTTTCTTGCATCATTATTGTTTGGACAACATTTAAACACAAAGTGCCTTGAAATTCAATACCTAGCAACTGCGCAATATTCATCTATGTATTGCTGATATAGCGAGCCTTAAGGCACTAGCATCCCGCTATAAGAGGGAGCCCATTCGTCGCCACCCCATAGTTACCATCGCGCGCCTCAAAACCACAATCTCGCGAAATATCCATGCTTGGTTTCGATAGCTCAGCAATTCTGCCGCGTATCGCTTGAGAACTTGAGGTCTCTGTGAAAAAGAGACTGAGTATATCGCGCTGGGCAAAAATGACTTCGTGGAATTGAGTTCCGGGTTGCAATGCTTTAGCTAGCGTCTCAGAATTATCCCAATACTTATCTTCCAGTTCATTCATGATTAACGACTTGGCGTGGATACACAGTTTTAATTGTTTAGGGGTTAACTTTTCATCGCGAAAAAGCATACCGAGCAGTGTTTCTCTGACATGAGTAGCACGTATCTGTAAAGCCCAGTTAATAGTATCCTTGGACAGCCCCTGAGTTAACATGAAGTCTTGTGTAAGCCATGGCCCCATGTTTTCCATGATGTGAATTGCGATAGCTTCGTCTTTATGGGTAACCGCGAAATCAAAGAGATCCTTATCGTAGGTAGTAGTATGTCTACCCTCATGGTAAGCCCATAGACTATCTAGAAGGTGATCGGAAGGACACTTGATAGACACTTTGAGAGCTTTAAGAGCAGCTGGGGTTAAGCCAGTTGCTAGTAGGTGAATTATCTTAGCTAATTTGTTGATGTCATGCTTATAACCATAGCAGACATTGTCAAATGTGCCTGCGGCCAAAATAGCCCCCTTATCAGTAACAGTAACCCCCTCTAGCAACAACTCAACCATATCGATATTTTGGTTTTGAATTGCATCGTGCAGTAGCGTAATCTTACTGTTGGTATACTGACTATCAGCCCGCAAAAAATTTTTTATAAAATTGGCCTTATCGTTAGCTTCTACGCCATCAAATAGCGCCCTCACCATATCTACTTTTCCCGCCTTCACAACATCGAATAGAGATGATGAATGCTGCCCCCTCAATTTATAAAGTTGAACCAACCTTTCCGATGAGGTCAAAGGGCGCATTAACGCGTTGACCATTTCAACATTTTCAGACATTACTGCTGTTTTTATCGGGATAAATTTATCGTTAATATTTGCATCAATATGACGGGGTTCATTAAGTTCGCGTTTCATTTGTTCTGCAGAAAAACCTTCTGTCAAAGCAACAACAATATCATGATTATTATTTTGAATGGCGGTGGCAATAGCAGTCCTACCCAAACTGGAATTATCCAAAAACATATTGGAAAACTTTTGTTGATACCTATCTCTTGAAAGTTCAACCCTTTGCTCGACGGATAACCCATTAAGTAATATACGAACCATCTCTACATTTTTAGATTCTACGGCATGTTGCAAGGCAGACATGCCGTCCTTTTTTTGATGCATTAGCGCCATATACTTTTCTTCCGACGAGAGCTTATCTACGATGCTTCTAAGAGCATCGATATCACTGTCTACAACAACATCAATAATTACTTGTTTCAGCGCACGTTTATTCTTGATAAGAAAATCAGCAATCTCATTATTGCGATAATGCTTGGCAAATTCCAGCGCACATTCATACTCCTTATCTTCAAGCGTAAGAGAAGGCTTAATTATATCTAAAAGTGCAACCATACCATGGTGGCATCCATACTGCGCGCATTTAATTATAAGTTGATTTTTGACCAAATTCGATAGTGCTTTTTGCTCAACGGCTTTGTTCAACAGGTAATATGTAAACCAATGTTTGGTATAGTTTCCTATAATAAGCTTGTCGAGCAGCCTCAGAAACTCTCGAGAATTCTGAGGGAATATTGAGTCCAATTGTTGCTGAGCATGCTTACCAAGCTTTTCAATCAGTGTCAAAATAACATGCATTTGTTTATTATTTATTAAAGACTGAACCAATGATCTAGCAATATTTATTTTTTTAAACTCTGCCAGGATTTCTTCTTCCGTCATTTCAAATAAGATTGGGGTCTCGTTTGTTTTAATAATGTCATTTTTGTTTTTACAATTGTGCAAACGATTGCGTGCCTCCACGACATCTAACGCTTGCTCTTCATGTGTATATGATTTGAAATTTAATCTGAAGTTTGTCGGAATATAGTAGACAATGGGTACTTCATGGCTCTCAGAGCATAACTTATTGTCCAACAAGTAGGACTTGATTTGTCGGGCATATTCTTTTGCTAACAAACGAGAGGCTAAGCTATCCTTACCAATAAAAACCCTCAGCGAACCATCGGTTGTCCCTCTCAATCTTACCATTGCTTCATTATACCTCAACACTTTTTTACGAAGAGTGACGCGTCTTATTTCCGCTTTAAATGCTTCATATTGCTCTGCGGAGAAAAGTATTTTATCATTCGTGAAACGAGCGTAGTACTCCCATGCATTACCTAGACAATTACTATCATAAGGCCTCTTAACGGTTCCTGCATCCTTGCTGTAGAGTCGATTTGAAAGCAAAACATTTTCTCTTGTGAATATCACCCCTGCAATTTCCCGAACTTTAGTAAAACCAAAAACCGGTGTAAAACAATCAGGCATACCTAAAGATGTTGATTGAATCTGTGAGAATCCTTGCTTCTGTTCTGGAGTATATTGTGGCTTCTTCTCGTTGCGTTCAAAAGCACCTCGTCCATCTGCTGTATATCGTGCTTTTTTCCCTGGTCGTAAAACAGCATGTTCATTAGGCGAGAAAATGCCGCGAATGAAACGCCTTGAAAAATTTAACTCATCCGCTCGCAAGGACTTAAAAAAGAAGTCATCTTTTGGAAGCTGTCGGTCCGAATATTCACGTATCGTTTTGCGGTCAATGACTGGCCTTTGGCGGTCAATGACTGGCCTTTGTTTTTGTTGCGACAGATACGCACCTAGCCCTTGATGTTGTTCTTTAGTCAACACGAAACTATAGCTTTTTCCGTCTTGATCACGTTTAACATTTGCTTTGCTAAGTTCCGGGTAAAAATCTGATAGTACGCTTTTTATATAATTTAGGTATTCTTGAGCCTTTGTCGGCGTTAAATTTTGCTCATCGTCCGCTGGAATAAAGAATTTATAGCTATACCAGCGGCCATTTTTAATTACTTTAGCAGTATCGCGAAGCTCCCTACCATATGCAATCCACTGCTCCTTAATATCATCTATTTCATAGATTGCTTTGATATAATCTTGCAACATCAACCATGTTAATGGTTCGGTCTTTCCTTGATAAATAACAGGAATCTTGAATTCAACAAAAGAGGTAAAAAAGGCGATCAGTTCCGCTATTGTGGGCTCAGCTTTGTTAGCCAGTCCCTGGGCGAAGCTAAGCATTAAGTCATTAAGATTGAAGTCTCCATTCTTGGACTTGTACAAAGCGTAAAACTCAAAAGCCTTCATTAGCCGCACTTCCATACAACCAACAGGAGAATCAATTATATTACTCAAAAAACAATTGATGACGAGCTTACGCCGTTGTTCATCTTCAATTGCCCAGAAATCTTCAAAGCATTGCTTAAATTGCGCCACGACCCCTTTAAGTTGCGGTTCGATACCAGCTTCATCTGAAGCATCTAGGTGCACTGCAAGTCTGTTACGAGGGTGACGATATAGTTTTTGTTTGCCTACTTGAGCTAGGATTGCATCGATATTATGCTCGATATGCTCAATAAGTTCGGCAACTCTAATAGCTGTATCAGCATTCGGATGGTTGGCAAAATGGGCCTTGATAAATTCGCTATACATAGTATCTAACCTCGTAATACTCCGACAATTTAATATCATTATTTACCTGGGCCGCTATTTGAACACAGTAAGATTAAGCTATTATTAGCAATACTCCTTTAAAATTCCAAATTCCAAGAATATTGACTATAATCCATTGATAAACAGAGAAAATTTAACTGCTATGAAAAGAAAAATTGCAATGAGCCAATACCCTAGGACCCTATTACGACTCGGCTCGTTGGCCTGTCTTATCACTGCCCTATTCCTGCTTTTCACCCCTTGGCAAGGCATTGCCAGCCCAAAAACCGACAAAACTGCAGTTATCTTGGACGTCAATAGCGCCATTGGCCCTGCCACTGCTGAATATATCCGCCGCGGCATCGATTACAGTGCCAAACAAGACGCAGCTCTGATGATTATCCAGCTGGACACCCCTGGCGGCTTGGATAAAGCCATGCGCGAAATCATCAAAAATATCATCAATGCCCCACTCCCCATCGTCACCTATGTCGCGCCTAGCGGTGCCCATGCCGCCAGCGCTGGAACGTATATTCTCTATGCCAGTCAAATTGCCGCCATGGCACCCGGGACTAATTTGGGTGCAGCAACACCGGTGCAAATGGGTGGAATGCCAGGTACCCCAGCACCTGAAGCTGAAGACAAACAAAAAACCGACAGCAACCAAGAAGCCATGAGTAATAAAGTCCGCAATGATGCTTTAGCCTATATTACCAGCCTTGCCGAAATGCGCGGTCGTAATGCCGAGTGGGCTCGTGAAGCGGTGCTTGATGGCGCCAGTATTTCTGCCGAACAAGCCCTGAAGCTCAAAGTCATCGATGTTATCGCCCCAGATATCAAACAATTGCTGAGCGAGATCAATGGTCGTCAGGTTGATGTGCAAGGCCAAGCGCGCACTATTGCCAGTCAAGGCTTAGTGCTTGACCAGTACAAGCCCGATTGGCGCATCAAATTCCTCGCTGTGATCACCTCACCGACGGTGGCCTATATGCTGTTATTACTCGGTATCTATGGCATCTTCTTTGAATTCTTGAATCCGGGCTTTGTGCTACCTGGCGTTGTGGGCGCCATTGCGATATTAATTGCACTCTATGCCTTTCATCTACTACCGATCAACTACGTCGGTCTTGGGCTTATTATTCTTGGTATTATTTTCATGGTGGCAGAAGCCCTGGTTCCAAGCTTTGGTGCCTTAGGCTTTGGCGGCATAATTGCCTTTTTGGTAGGTTCAATTTTATTGATTGACACCACCGCCCCTGGCTTTGGCATACCATTGAGCGCCATCATTGCTATGGCGGTTATTAACGGGTTATTTGTTATCTTTATTGTGGGCATGGCCATTAGAGCACGACGTCGTCCAGTAGTGACAGGCTTTGAAGCCTTAATCGGCTGCCAGGGACGGGTTATGAACAGTGATGATGGTCACTACCGTGTAATGCTTAATGGCGAACTCTGGTTATGCCACAGCGAGTATGAATTAAGTACCAATCAGTTAGTTGAAGTTATCAGTGTGGACGGATTAACCTTGACTGTAATTCCGATTGTCAAATAAGGAGCATTTCGATGAATCCATTTTTTTACGGCATTATTGCCTTAATTGTTATCTTATTGTTATCCATGTTTCGTATTCTGCTGGAATATGAGCGCGGCGTTATCTTCCAGCTTGGCCGCTACTGGAAAGTCAAAGGCCCCGGCCTCATCATCGTTATCCCCTTAATCCAGCGCATGGTACGCATCCAATTGCGCACCATTGTCATGGATGTGCCGAGCCAAGATGTGATCTCTAAAGACAACGTCTCGGTTAAAGTCAACGCTGTCGTGTATTTCCGTGTCGTTCACCCCGACAAAGCTATCATTCAAGTAGAGAACTACTACGAAGCCGTCAGTCAATTAGCCCAAACCACATTACGTTCTGTGTTAGGTCAACACGAATTGGATGAAATGCTGTCCGAGCGAGAAAAACTCAATGCCGATATTCAAGTGATTTTGGATGAAGCCACCAACCCTTGGGGCATCAAAGTGATTAACGTCGAAATCAAACACGTCGACATCGATGAAAGCATGGTCCGCGCCATTGCCCGTCAGGCCGAAGCCGAGCGGGAACGCCGCGCCAAGGTTATTCACGCCGAAGGTGAGTTGCAAGCCTCTGAAAAACTCTTACAAGCCTCCCAAGTCTTAGCAGAGCAACCAGAAGCTATTCAATTGCGTTACTTGCAAACCATGGCCTCCATGGGCGAGACTAACAATTCCACCATATTATTCCCCTTACCCATTGACTTGATGTCAACCTTCAAGAAGCTGGTCAACAAGGAATGACCACCCATCACCATCAGCTAGCGCTCGGCAATATGAGCTGCGCTAGCTGTGTTAAGACTATCGAATCTGCCCTCACCGACGTCCCTGGTGTCCACTCAGCCTCTGTTAATTTTGCCGAAAAAACCGCAACTGTTTGCGGTAATGTAGATATCAATGCGCTCATCAAAGCCGTCCAAGACGCGGGCTATGATGCAAGCCCCTTTGATGAATCCCAGGCCGATACTCAGGAACAACAAGAAGAGGCCTATATCAAACAAGCCTATTGGCGCACCATAGTTGCTGCCATTGTTGGCGTGCCTTTATTTGTTTCAGGTACTTTTTGGCCCTTCATCCCACCGTTAAGCGATGGCTTAGGCCGAATCTTGTGGGCATTTATCAGTTTAATTGTATTATTCGTGCTGTGGTTCTCTGCGGGTCATATGTACAAAGGCGCGTGGAAGGCATTTAAAGCCCGTAGCGCCAATATGGACACCTTGATAGCCATTGGTACCGGCAGTGCATGGCTGTACTCTCTGGGCGTTGTCATCATGTATTATCACCTGCCCCATTTAGCCCAGCATTTGTATTTTGATACCGCGGCACTGGTGATTGCTTTTATTAACTTCGGTGCAGCCCTTGAAGCCCGTGCGCGCGGCAAAACCTCTCAAGCCATTAGACGTTTAATTGGCTTACAAGCCAAAACCGCTCGGGTTATTCGCAATGGCGAAGAGTTGGATATCCCCATCGAAGATGTAATATTAGACGATCACATCCGCATACGGCCAGGGGATAAAATCCCCGTCGACGGTACTATTCTCGAAGGTGAATCCAGTGTCGATGAAGCCATGCTCACAGGTGAACCCATTGCAGTCAGCAAACGCGCTGGTGATGATGTCAGTGCCGGTACCATTAACCGTAATGGCAGCTTTATCTTTCAAGCCACAAGAGTTGGCAAGGACACTGCCCTCGCCCATATCATCGACATGGTACGCCAAGCCCAAAACTCCAAACCCAGCATTGGCCGTTTGGCTGATAGTATTTCCGCGGTGTTTGTACCTATTGTCTTGATCGTTGCTGTTGTCACCGCCCTTGCTTGGTTTAACCTCGGCCCCTCACCAAAAGTCATCTATATGCTCGTCACTAGCATGACGGTGTTATTGATTGCTTGTCCCTGTGCGCTAGGCTTAGGTACGCCCATGGCCATCATGGTTGGTGTGGGTAAAGCCGCTGAATTCGGCATACTCATTCGTAATGGTGATGCCCTGCAAACGGCTGGTAAACTCACAGCGGTCGTACTGGATAAAACCGGTACCATCACCGAAGGCAAACCCAGTGTGACCGAAATCATCACTGGGCGTGGTTTTAGCGAAGCGGATGTGCTGGCTTATGCCAGTAGTTTGGAAGCCCTGTCAGAACATCCTCTAGCCGCCGCCATTGTTGATGCTGCCAAAGCGAAAGCCTTGTCGGCGGCCACGGTTACAGATTTCCAAGCCGTCACTGGGTTTGGTGTGCAAGGAACGATTGAAGGCAAATCTGTATTAGTGGGCAAAGGCAAATTTCTCCTGCAACAACAGATTGCTATCGACGCATTTGATAATGCGGTGACAGGTTTTGCCGATAATGGCCAAACCCCTGTGTTTGTTGCGGTGGATAATGCGCTTGCGGGGATTATTGGGATTGCAGATCCTATCAAACCCGACTCTGTTGCTGCAATTAGACAATTACAACGCTTAGGCATTAGCGTCACCATGCTCACCGGTGATAATCAACAAACTGCCCTGGCCGTGGCCAAACAAATTGGTATCACCAATGTGGTTGCTGAAGTCTTACCGCAAGATAAATTAAGCCAAATTGAAACCTTGCAACAACAGGGTGAAACCGTGGGCATGGTGGGTGATGGCATTAACGATGCCCCGGCACTCGCCAAAGCCAATGTAGGCTTTGCTATTGGAGCCGGTACCGATGTTGCTATCGAGAGTGCAGATATTACCTTGATGCGTGATACTTTATTGGGCGTACCTGATGCCATTGGGGTATCGACAGCCACTGTCCGCAATATCAAACAAAACCTCGTCGGCGCATTTTTGTATAACACCTTAGGTATTCCCATTGCGGCGGGGATTTTGTATCCATTGTTAGGAATATTACTCAGTCCAATTTTTGCGGGTGCTGCGATGGCGCTGTCATCACTAACCGTGGTCACTAATGCGAACCGGTTAAGGTTTTTTAGGCCAAGGAGACAATAATGTTAATTGCCGTTAATGCGATTGGAATTTTGTTGATTGCCTTTGTTGTGTATTGGTTTTGGTTAGGCAGACGCAGCCATTCAGTGGCAGCTAACATTGATGAAGCCATCACCATCACAGTCGACGGTGGTGTTTATATCCCCGCCGAAATTCATGGCACGGTGAATCAAGCAATGACATTAAGATTCTATCGCATCGACGAAAGTCCCTGCGCACAATCGGTTATCTTTGCCGATCTCGGCATTAGCCAAGACTTACCCCTAAAACAATCCCAAGATCTCAAAATCACCTGTGATAAAGCAGGCGTTTTTGAATTCACCTGCCCCATGGGCATGTATCGTGGCAAATTGATCATTAGCGCCGACTAACCACTTTAGGCAGGAGTAAACCAATCACTTTCACTGCCACAAAGTTGTCGTTTTTATCAAAAAAATACCCTACAGCAGCAGTGCCGGCATCAGCACACGCCATGCAGCCATCCACAAGTTGCTGCTCAAACGTCAGTAACAAGCCACTCTCTGGAGTCTCTGAAAGTTCAGGATAGTCTAAGGCCCGTGGCGTCAACATGACGTTGGGATAAGTCTTAGCGATACGATCGTAATTCGTCACCTGGGTTAAATCCAGCCAACCGACCAAAGGTGTTAAAGTGCCACTGGCATCAATGATGAAATAACCATCAGAATGATCCGCCGCAAACACATCGGCATAAATCACCGTGACATTGCCATAGTTTCTGAGAGTGCTGATAGTACCATTAGTGGCGGCAAAGAATTCGGCATTTTGTTGGCAATCCGGGTTGGCCCCGAATACTGTCTTGCTGCAGGCTTGAACTTCAGGAATAGCTTTCTTGTCGTTACAGGCTTTAACCCACTGTTGTTGGCAAGCCCGTATCGTATTGATGTTCGCGCCATCTTTAAATGCCGGCAGGGTTTTGGCGGGTTCAGCTAGGCAGTTTGAAATAAAAAATATTGATAAAATGGTTAATAAAACTGTCATAACCCTATGAAACTTAAGCATATTAATATCCTCAATTATCTATTAATTAATACATCATATTGGTATGGCGTGATGTATTTCGCTATACTTGTTGATGAGTGTTCTGCTGAGCATATCATTTCTGAGCCGAATAAGTGAGAATTAGGATTTGAATTAGCTGACACTGTGAGCAAGCCCAGAACGTGGGAAGCCTAATGTGTCACAATTCGTATCCACCTTTGATGAAGGTGGGTTCAGAGTAGGTGTTTTGGTAGAGCGCTCCTAAAAAACCCGCTGACGCGGGTTTTTTAATGGAAAATTAATGATTATCTTGGAGAGATCTTGGGTGAAAGATTTCCTTCTGTGGGTTGTTGTTCACCGACCAAAACAAATTCAAGCTCATCTGTTTCATCGAATATAGCAACATTTGCTTTGCTCCCATCAGCGAGCTCAATCACTTTTTCTTCACACATAGACTTAAAGACTGCGATAGATTTTTCCATGGGATCTTCATCCTCTTCACCAGCATCGCCTTCGAGCTCTGCTTCCAGTTCAGATGAGGTGGCATGCTGTTCTCCATCACCCACAGCTGAAGGCTCTACTCCCTCTTCACCAGCATCGCCTTCGAGTTCTGCTTCCAGTTCAGATGAGGTGGCATGCTGTTCTCCATTACCCACGGCTGAAAGCTCTACTCCCTCTTCACCAGCATCGCCTTCAAGTTCTGCTTTCAGCTCAGATGAGGTGGCATGCTGTTCTCCATCACCCACGGCAGAAGGCTCTGCTCCCTCTTCACCAGCAGTCTCTAGTCCTGGTGTCTGCTCTAGCTCCTCAGTAGCTTCCCGTAGATCAGCTGCTAACTCACTCGCTTGTGTGATTTCAACTTTTAGCGCTTCAACTTGCAAGGATGTCTTAACCCATTTAAATCCAGCATGCAGAAGAGGACTCTGGGCTTCCAACTGTGCCATAAGCTCATCAGTATCAAATAGTCCAACCAAGTACTCCATTTTATCGTTGGTTTTATTACCATCTTTGCGGCTAAAGCTATCTTCAGCAGCCTTGCGGAATTTTTCATTGGCTAATTTTTCCAGAAAATTTTCTGCATTGGGAAATTCTTTTTGTACATCGGCAAGAGTCGGGATTCTACGCTTCGGCATTAGTTGCTCCTTTGTTAATAGTCTCAATTTAGGCGCGGCAAGCCTAGCAAATATTCCCTCCTATTTCACCTGTCGAGCGATTGGAGTTGCAGCCAAACCAGCGGCTGGTTAGAATGGCCCATGGATTTTTGCTGTGGGGGAGACAGTGAGGGTGTCAAAAAAAGGGACAACATTTGCCGTGGGCATGGCCATCATACTGGTTGCCTGCAGCCAAACCGCTAAACCACCACCGGTTCCCAATGAGTTTTCCTTGATTGCGACCAGTAAGCACAAAGTGTTTCATTGTTTAGGCGAGCCTTCGCAACAAGGCCACAGCAAACACAACCACCCCTATCTGCGTTACACCAGTGAGGATTGTCACATGACCTTATACCTGCGCCATAATTACGTCAGTAATGTACAATTTCGTAATTTGAAGGGCCAGACTATCCATGCCCAACAATGTCATATCCCCAATGCCCAATGTTTAGTGGAGCCAGCATGAATCCGATTTTTGTTTTTGATATTGAAACCATTCCCGATGTGAATGCCGGACGCAAACTCCACGAGTTCACGGACTTGGATGACCAAGCCGTCGCTGAAGCCATGTTTGCCAAACGCCGAGCCGAAACCGACGGTTCTGATTTCCTCCCCCATTACCTGCACCAAATCGTGGCGATTTCCGTGGTGTTGCGCAGCCGTGACAGTGTCAAAGTCTGGTCCCTGGGCGACCTTGATGCTAATGAAGCAGAGTTATTAGAGCGTTTCTACAGTGGCATTGCCCGGTTTACCCCGACATTGGTGTCCTGGAATGGCTCGGGCTTTGATTTGCCCGTCATTCATTATCGCAGTCTCGTTCATGGGGTTGCTGGCCCCCGTTATTGGGAAACCGGAGCTGATGACAATCAATTTCGCTATAACAATTACCTCAACCGCTATCATGAGCGCCATACGGATTTGATGGATGTGTTAGCCGGCTTTCAAGCCCGCGCCAATGCCCCCTTAGACAAGATTGCCACCATGTTGGGCTTTCCCGGCAAAATGGGCATGAGTGGTGCCAACGTCTGGGATAATTATTGTGCCGGCGATTTGGCCGGCATTCGCAATTATTGCGAAACCGATGTGTTAAATACTTATCTCGTCTATTTGCGCTTTGAGATGGTCCGCGGTCATATCAGTGAATCCCAGTACCTGGATGAATGCCAACTGCTGCAAGACACACTCGAGACCCAAGCAGCCGAGCACTTGCAGGCGTTTTTGCAGCAATGGCAGGCTGCCGGTTAAAGTGCTAAAATAGCGCCGCGAATTTGCTAACATTTGAACACTATGGCCAGACGACGTCGTAAAGCACTACCAAAAGATCCGGTTACTGCCACTATCACGGGCTTAAGCCACGAGGGTCGTGGTATTGCCCAAGTGGATGGTAAGACCGTCTTTATCCATAATGCCCTGCCTGGCGAAGAGGTGAGTTTTAAATACACCTTTAGCAAAAGCAGTCATGCTGAGGGTGAAGCACTTGAGATAACCAACCCCTCCCCTGACCGCGTGAGCCCGCCTTGTCAGCATTACGGAATGTGTGGCGGCTGTAGCCTGCAACACTTGGCCCATCCCGCGCAAATTGATCATAAACAAAAGACCTTGCTCGAGCATTTGCAGCATTTTGGTAATGTCGTACCCCAGACGATTTTGCCACCGCTAACAGGCCCCACCCAAAACTACCGTCACAAAGCACGGCTTGGCGTGCGCTATGTGGGCAAAAAAGACAAAGTCCTGGTTGGCTTTCGTGAGCGTAATGGCCGCTACTTAGCGGATATCGACAGCTGCCCTATCTTGGCTAAACCCATGGCTGACTTAATTACACCGTTGAGTGAACTCATCATCGGCCTCAGTATCAAAGAGCAGTTGCCACAAATCGAAGTTGCCATGGATGACAGTGAAACAGCGCTCATCATGCGCCATCTTGAGCCTTTTAGTGATGAGGATTTGACGGCTATTACAGCTTTTGCTGAACAACACCATTTGCAATTGTACTTTCAACCCGGCGGACCTAAAACCATCCACAAACATTATCCCGCCGATGGCAATGAACGTTTAAGCCTTAACTTAGCGAGCGAAAATGTCACCTTGCAATTCTATCCCACCGATTTCACTCAAGTAAATACGGACATTAACCAGCAAATGGTAGCCCGGGCGATTGAGTTACTCGCACTTTCCCCTGAAGACCGGGTGTTGGATTTGTTTTGCGGGTTGGGGAATTTTTCTATCCCGATTGCGAAGCGAGCAAAACACGTCGTCGGGGTCGAAGGTGAAACCGCCATGGTTGAGCGAGCGCAAGAAAATGCCCGCTTGAATAAGCTCAACAATACTTTATTCTACGCTGCTAACTTAGCTGAAGACTGCTTGAGTCACCCCTGGATGCAACTATCCTATGACAAAGTCTTGATTGATCCCCCCAGAAGTGGGGCTGAAGTATTAATTCGTCAATTACCGAAACTAAACCCCAATAGGATTGTCTATGTATCATGTAACCCCGCCACGCTTGCCCGGGATGCGGGGATTTTGGTGAATGAACAAGGTTATCAACTCGTGAGTGCTGGTATTATGGATATGTTCCCTCATACCAGTCACGTGGAATCCATCGCCCTATTTACAAGAGCACACAATGGTAAAGATTAAAGATACCTCCTACGCCCTGCCCGATGGCCACATCGATACTGATGCTTGGCTGGCAGACTTAGCTAAACAGTGGGACTTAAGCGATACCCATTTACTCAAAAAAGCCTGTGAGCTTGCCCAAACCTATGGCGCCAAACACACAAGCCCCGCCGGTCAATCCTGTGTCGAGCAAGGCATCGACATGGTGGATTTGTTGGTGGAGTTGAACGTGGATCAAGAAACTCAAGCAGCCGCCATGCTTTACACCACAGTGGTTTATTCTGATTTGAAGTTAGATGACGTGGGTGAAAGCCTCAACGAAAATATTTGCCAACTGATAACCGGTGCCATGCAAATGGACGCCATTAAATATTTGCCCGGTATTCAGACATCAACCCAAAAAGCCGAAACCCACGTCGACAACCTGCGCAAAATGCTATTGGCCATGGTAGAAGACATTCGCGTGGTACTTATCAAGCTTGCCCAACGTACTTGCCAAATCCGCACCGCGAGCAAGATAGCACCGGAGAAACAAATCGCCATCGCCCAAGAAATTCGTGCTATTTACGCCCCCCTAGCCAATCGCTTAGGCATTGGTCACATTAAATGGGAGCTTGAGGATTTAGCATTCCGCTATTTGCAAGCCGATGAATACAAACAATTGGCTAAACTCTTGGATGAGCGGCGCATTGATAGGGAAAACTATATTGTCGACATCGTTGGGATCTTAAAAGACAATTTACAACAACTTGGCATCAAGAACTCCGATGTCAAAGGTCGCGCCAAACACATCTACAGTATTTATCGCAAGATGAAGCGCAAAGGCGTGGACTATAGTCAAATCTACGATGTCACCGCCGTTAGAGTGTTTGTTGAGAGTGTTGAAGATTGTTATGCCGTGCTTGGGTGTGTGCACGATCTATGGGAACAAATTCCCGAAGAATTTGATGACTATATCAGTAACCCCAAGCCTAACGGTTATCGTTCCTTGCATACAGCCGTTATCGGCCCGAATAACAAAAACATTGAAGTCCAAATTCGTACTTTTGAGATGCATGAAGAATCTGAACTGGGTGTAGCTGCTCACTGGAAATACAAAGAAGGCGGCGGTAGCCAAGGCAACTACGAAGAAAAAATCGCCTGGCTGCGACAAGTATTGGATTGGCAACGGGAAATCGCTCATGAAGACGAAACGTTGCAGGATAAAAATATCGAACATCAGCAAATTTTTGCAGACCGCGTGTATGTCTTTACCCCAGCGGGCGAAATTTTGGATTTGCCCACTGGTGCGACACCGTTAGATTTTGCTTATCATATTCATTCCCAAGTGGGGCACCGTTGCCGTGGCGCCAAAATCAATGGCAAAATCGTACCTCTTACCTATGCGCTGCAAACCGGCGAACGGGTTGAGATCTTAACCGGTAAGCAACCTAAACCTAGCCGTGACTGGTTGAATCCTCACTCGGGTTATATTGCCACGACTCGCGCTCGACAAAAGATCCAACAATACCTCAAACAAATGGATTACGATAAATTTGTCATCGAAGGCGAAAAGCTACTTGAACCTGAATTAAAACGCCTGGGCACACCCCATCCCCATCTCGATAAACTCGCACCTAAATTCAATGTCAAAAACAAAAATGACGTATTAGCTGCCCTTGGTCGTGGCGATCTTAAAATTGGCCACCTGGTCAATGCTATTGAAGACGCTGAGGGGTTAAGCAAACCCGAAGAACAACCACCTGCAGCTGTAGTACATCGCTCTAAAGCCTCCACAAAAATTGCGAAAGATGATATCAGCATCCAAGGAGTTGGCGACATTCTGACGTACACGGCCCGTTGCTGCAAACCCTTGCCAGGGGATCCCATCGTAGGCTTCATTACCCGTGGTCGGGGCATTGCCATTCACCGCAAAGACTGTAGCAACATGATGAATCCGGATATTGGCGAGCGTTTAATTGAAGTAGACTGGAGCCAAGATACCCATAATGCTTATCCCGTGGATTTGAGTATCATCGCCCGCGACCGGCCTGGTCTTATCAAAGATGTCACCACCATACTGGCTAACGAGAAAGTAACCATTTTGGATTTCGGTACCTCGACCCAGCAACGAGACAATACCGCCCTTATCAATGTCACTCTCGAAATTGCCAATATTGAAGTATTGGATAATGTGGTTGATCGCTTGAAGGGTTTGCCTGATATGATTGAGGTAAAACGTTTAGCCCCCCAAGGAAATCACTGATGAAACAACACCCCATGCAAGATTTATTGGACTTAATGACAGAGCTACGGGAACAGTGCCATTGGACCCGGGAACAAGATTTTAAGTCCATTATTCCCTATACCATTGAGGAAGCCTATGAAGTCGCGGCTGCCATTGAAGAAAATAATATGCCCGAACTCCAAAAAGAACTGGGTGATTTGCTCTATCAAATTGTTTTTTACTGTGAGATGGCACGGGAAGCGGGGGATTTTGACTTTGCTGATATTGTAGAGAGTCTGCTAGCCAAAAATCGCGACCGCAATCCAGATTTCAGCAAAATCACTACCGCAGAAGAAGTGGTTAAACTCTGGGAAACTGCCAAGACCAAGGCGCTGGCCGCCAAAGACAGTGTCGTCGCAGATTTACCCAAAGCACTCCCAGCTCTCGTACGCGCTGAAAAAATTCAACGCCGCGTTGCTACTGTTGGTTTTGAATGGCCCACCATCGAACCTATCTTTGCAAAATTACAAGAAGAAATTACTGAACTGCAACACGAGCTGGATAACGGTAGCGAACGTGACCGTATCGAAGACGAAGTGGGTGATTTATTGTTTACTTGCGTCAACATCGCCCGGCATTTGAATATTGATGCAGAACGTGCATTACAACGCAGCAATCAAAAATTCATTAAGCGCTTCCGCTATATTGAAGACTCGTTAAAAGACGCCGACAAAGACATTCATAGCACCAGCCTCGAAGATATGGAAACACTGTGGCAGGCTGCGAAAGAGCATTCAAATCGCTAATTTATAGCGGTGGCCTTAAGACTCCCCGTTGGTGCCCGGCAACATCGGCACAAAGATAACGCCTTCAAGGCGTAGCTCTTCAACTAATTGTTGACATGGTTCACTAGACATAAAGAAAAAGCGCCCCGAAGGGCGCTTCTAAGAAATTATTTGAAAGGATGATTTGAGCAAAGATATTTAATCAATGCACCAACACCTAAAATAGGCAGCATTCCATCAAAGAATTTAACAATTAGGATATAGTCTGCAAGACGGTTGCTAGGTAGCGCAACCCCAAGAATACCCACCAATATGGCCACAATAAGAACAATAATGACAAAAACTTTTCCAATCATATCCTCTCCTTAACGTTAGATCAGTCCTCGAAAGACTAATTATTACAAAATGCACGGACAAAACGCAAATTTCTCAATAGTTTAGCTATACTTTTTTTTAGTATGATAAGTTAATAGACAGAAATCGCCGCCCTGCCCATAGTGACAGCCGGTGGAGTAACAAGAACAGGAGCAGATATGGGATTACGACGTCGAGAAAATAGCCTGGCGGTGAAAGTCGGCTTAGGATTTGGCTTAGTAGGTCTCGTCCTTATTGGTGCAGTGCTCTTCACCATCTGGAATATCCAAAAAATTGAAAGAATAACCACGAGTCTTGTTAAAGATCCTACACCGGTAACTCAAGCATCAATGAAACTCATCAAGGGTATAGATGCCAGCCTAGCAGCACAGCGCGACTGGCTCTTAACTGGAAATAAACAATTCTACGTAGAGAGGCAACAACAGTGGAATAACAATGTCCAGACTGCACTTTCTTCCCTGCGAGCAATGAGCATTGAGCAACCAGAGCGTGTTGCTGCTCAACGTATTGAAACTATCAGCACAGATATAGAAGATCTACAACGAAAGTTTAATCAAATTCATCAATTGGGAACTGAGCAAAATATCTCATCTGCGACAGATGTACTAATAAACCAAGCAGTTAAAACGAGTGAACAAATAAAGTTATCATTACGACAACTTATGCTAAATCAGCAAACATTTGTTGTTGGCGGGCTCCAAGAAGTACAAAGTCAAATCGATTATTTATTAGTCACAGATTGGAGCCTTTTAATCCTGGGATTATTATTATGCGGTATACTCGGTGTAATGCTTACCAAATCTATCACTCAGCCAATTTATGAAATCGTCCAGAAGGCAAAGAGCCTAGCGCAAGGTAATTTAGACCAAAAGATCCATATTACTGGTTGTAAAGAATTTGAAGAATTAAGCGATAATTTTAATGACATGGTAAGAACGCTACAAAGCCTAAGCCAAGTCACCGAAAGAATGGCGGTCGGTGATTATAGTCACCGGGTCAAAGTCAAAAGTATCGATGACCGCTTGGCTATTACGGTTAATCAGATGTTGGATAATTTTACCCAAATCGTTAATCAAGCCAACGCTATTTCTGAAGGTGATTTTAACAACGAAATCAAACCCCGCTCCGAACAAGATACCTTGGCTATGTCACTCATGAATATGACCAAAACCCTGCATGATAATAAGATCCGCAGTGACCGCGAGTCTTGGCTCAAAGATGGTGTAGCCAAACTCGCAGCCGTGTTAAGTGACGCCCATGATCTGCGTAAACTTTGTGACATCTCTATCAGTACTATTGCCCGCTACCTTGGCGCTGGTATGGGGGTTATTTATGTCTTTGACGAAGAAAATAATCTATTAAAACTAATGGGTTCCCATGCTTACAAAGAACGAGATGCTGTTGCGAACAGCATCAAAATCGGCGAAGGTGTGGTTGGACAAGTGGCTGCTGAGCAGCAACCGATTCTATTAAAGAACATTACCCGTGAAGAATGCGTTATTAGTACTGGCACCTCTGAAATGCCCCCGCAAAATATCTATACCTTCCCAGTGCTGCACGAAGACCGCCTCATGGCTGTGGTAGAGATAGCGACTCATGATGTTATCAATGAATTACGCATCAAATATATCGAAGAAGTATCGCCAATGCTCGCCAGTAATATACTACAAGCACAGCAACAAGCGCTTACTATGCGCTTACTAGAGGAGTCAAAAACCTTAGCCGAAAAATTGCAAGTCCAACAAGAAGAATTACGCTCTGCAAATGAAGAATTAGAGCAGCAAACCCAAGTGCTGAAAGCCTCTGAAGAAGAGCTCAAGCTCAAAGATGAACAGCAACAAGCCATCAACAAAAAACTAGGTGAGCGTACCAAAGAGTTGGAACAACAAAAAGCCGAAATTGAACAGAAGAATATGGCCATCCGCGAAACCAGTGAGCAACTGAAGATAAAAGCCGAAGAATTGGAACGAACCAGTCAATACAAATCAGAATTCCTCGCTAATATGTCCCATGAATTACGCACCCCACTCAACAGTTTGTTGATCCTTGCTAAGCTATTTGCTGATAATACTGATGGTAACCTTAGTCAAGATCAAATTGAATCCGCACAAATCATGCATAAAAGTGGTCAGGATCTTCTGACCTTAATTAATGATATTTTAGACTTAGCTAAAGTTGAGGCCGGTAAGCTTGAAATTAATCTCTCTAATGCTAAATTACAAGACTTCATCGAAACCGTCGAGCGTGACTTCAGTCATGTAACTGAAGGCAAAGGCATCGGCTTAGTCACTGAGATTGAAGAAGGTTTGCCCGAGATCATTTTCACAGATGATCACCGGGTCTCGCAAATTATCCGTAACTTAATGTCCAATGCCATTAAATTTACTGAACAAGGCGAAGTGCGCTTCTCTATTAAGCACCCCCCAGCCGACAGAGAGTATCAGCGCAAGTATTTAACCAAAGATAATACGATTGCCTTTATAGTTAAAGATACCGGCATTGGGATCCCACCGGATAAACAAAAACTGGTTTTTGAGTCATTCCAGCAAGCAGATGGCACCACCAGTCGTAAATACGGTGGCACGGGTCTTGGTTTGTCTATCTGTGTGCAATTAGCAAATTTATTAGGCGGTGAAGTCGATGTCGAGAGTGAAGAAGGCAAAGGTAGTTCTTTTATCCTCTACCTCCCCTATGAGAGTACCCCAGAGACCGTGAGTGATAGCAAAATCAAAGCCCAAGTTTCTGTCTCTGAACGGCCTGAACACGGTGGAATTACGACAGCACAAACGTCCACAGCTGAACCTAATCAAGCCATACCTGGTGCTGACACACCCCCGGCTCAAACAGCCCTGTCCTCGTCTGCAGCCGAGCCAACAGCAACTGCAACAACCAATCAGACTAACCCCGGCGTTCCTGATGACCGCGATATTTTACAAGCGCAAGACAAAGTCTTACTACTGGTAGAAGATGACTTTCAATTCACCAAAATCGTTATGGGTATATGCCGCAAAAAAGGCTTTAAGTGTTTGCATGCCCCCGATGGTGAATCCGGTTTAGTTCTGGCTCAGCAATATAAGCCAGATGGTATATTCCTCGATTTAGGCTTGCCAGGCATGGATGGATTAACTTTACTTGAAAAACTCAAGGGTAATACCACTACCAATACAATCCCTGTGCATGTTATCAGCGCCTTAGAAGAAAGTGACACAGCCATCAAAAAAGGCGCCATTGGATATTTGACAAAGCCCGTAACTCAAGAACAACTAGAAAGTGCCATCCACAAACTGCAAGGTTTTTCTCACACGAATATTAGTGACTTATTGATTGTTGAAGATGACGTTAATCTTCTTGAATCTATTACTCGCTTATTAGATAACAGTAATGTCAATATTGTTGGCGTGACCACTGGCCAAGAGGCATTGGAGAAACTCACTAGTCAACACTTTGACTGTATGATTTTAGATTTAGGCTTGCCAGATATGACTGGACAAGAGCTCCTAGAAAAATACCAACAACAAACCCAGACTGACAGCCCTGCTATTATCATCAATACGGGGCAAGAGCTTTCCCATGCCGAAAGTGAGAAGCTAAGCCACGATGTAGATAGTATCATCATTAAAGGTGGCGCCGCATCCACAGAGCGGTTACTTGAAGAAACTCAGTTATTTTTGCATCGCGTCGAAGACCATATGCCTGCCAATAAAGAAGTCAAACCACGCGCACAATCGAACCCCGAAGAAGTTCTCGATGGCAAGAAGTTATTAATTGTTGATGATGATATGCGAAATACCTTTGCCCTCTCAAAAGTCCTTAAGGGCAAAGGTATGGATATCAAGATGGCATCTAATGGCAAACAAGCATTAGAATCGCTAGCAACAGATCCCGATATTGATATTGTCTTAATGGACATCATGATGCCCGTTATGGATGGCTATGAAGCTATCCAAAAAATCCGCGAACAAGAGAAGTTCAAACAATTGCCGATCATTGCCTTAACCGCCAAAGCCATGTCCGGTGACAAAGAAAAATGCTTAAACGTTGGTGCCAGTGACTTTTTGGCAAAACCACTAAATACTGACAACTTAATTTCAATGCTGCGGGTATGGTTATAGAGACTAACAATGAATGCGAGAGATATCGTCAATGTGGAAGTAGAAGTCCTCTTGTCAGCCATTCGTGAGCGCTATGGCTGGGATTTTTATTATTACAAACGCGCCTCGCTCAAACGCCGCATAGCCACCTTTCTCCATGAAAATAATCTTAAGCATGTTTCAGAGCTAATTCCGCTTATCATGTGGGACAAAGAAATCTTTGAGCACTTAATCCATAGCTTATCGGTACCTGTTACCGAGATGTACCGTGATCCGAGTTTTTTTAACGCGTTGCGCAATGAAGTCGTCCCTATCTTAAAAACCTACCCTTTTATCAAAGTTTGGCATGCCGGCTGTGCCTCCGGTGAAGAAGCATACTCGATGGCTATCCTGCTCCAAGAAGAAGGCTTATTACCCCGTTCTCGGTTGTATGCCACAGACATCAATGATGACGGTCTCAAAAAAGCCGAGCAAGGAGTTTATCAGCTGGATGATATCAAGGAGTATCAAAACAATTACCATAAATCCGGCGGCAAAGGCGACTTGTTAGATTATTTCCGCATCAGTTCCAATAAAGCTATTATCAATACCTCGCTCAAACATAACGTGCGCTTTTCTAACCATAATCTTATCCGTGATAGTTCATTTGGAACAATGAATATTATTTTTTGTCGCAATGTCTATATTTATTTTGAGCCAGAACTCCAGGACCGAGTGACGCAGTTATTCCTCGACAGCCTGGCACCAGGCGGGTTTATTTGCCTTGGCAGCAAAGAAAGTATTCATATCGAAAACTATCCTCATGAACTGGAAGTGTTCAATGAACGAGCACGAATTTATAGGAAATTGTATCAATGATGGAATTACGCTGGGACATAATCCTTATAGGTACCTCAGCTGGGGGCATGAAAGCCCTAGAGGCTATTTTGCCGCAAATTCCGCAGGACTTCCCTATCCCCATAGTCATCGTCCAACATATGGGCCCTGACAGCGATAATTACTTAGCCTCCCTATTGAACGAGAAATGCCAGGTAAACGTCACAGAAGCTCAAGATGGCGAAAAAATACTATCTGGCACAGCTTACCTGGCCCCAGGTGGTTATCATTTACTCATTGAGAACGATAAAACCCTGTCTTTATGCGTTGGCGAAAAGATTAATTATTCAAGACCGTCGATTGATGTTTTGTTTAGCAGTGCCAGCGATGTGTTTGGCGAAAAAACTTTAGCAATAATTCTCACCGGCGCCAATAAAGATGGCACAGAAGGTGCTATACATATAAGAGAGGATGGTGGAACGGTGATAGCGCAAGATCCGGCCACGGCCGAAGTCCCTACCATGCCCCAGGCTGTAGTGGATGCTGAGGCTGCTGATCATGTGTTACCACTGGATGAGATTGCCCAGTTTATCGTAGGAAAGGTATTACTGTATGACCGAGACTAAGCAAGACAAACCCAAAATTCTTATGGTGGATGATAAACCAGAGAATCTTATTGTGCTTGAAAAACTTTTAGCACCCCTTAATTGTGATCTTTACAAAGCCACCTCCGGTAATGAAGCGTTATCTTTAACGCTAGAAAATGATTTCGTATTAGCCCTACTCGATGTACAAATGCCAGGCATGGATGGCTATGAAGTTTTGGAGATGATGTCTTGGGAAGAACGCACACGCCACATCCCGGTTATTTTTATCACCGCAAACTATGCCGATGAGCAACACAAACTTAAAGGCTATGAATACGGCGCTGTGGATTATCTTTACAAGCCCATTAATGAAACCATTTTATTAGGCAAGATCAAAGTTTTCTTAGAGTTGCACGAAAAACAAATGCAGTATAAGCAGCTGCAACAACGCTACCAGTTAATTCTTGATGCCGCCGGAGAGGGTGTGTTTGGTACTGATACCCGTGGTGTTATTAACTTTATCAATCCTGCTGGCGCCAAAATGCTAGGCTACCCCGCTGAAGCGTTGATAGGCCAACCCTTTGCAACAATGTTACATTTAAATGATGAACAAAACTTCTCCTGGGACAACAGCGATTTCCAAAAGACCTGTGCCTCTGGCCACACTTATCACAAAGGAGATGATAATTTTCGTCGCAAAGATAGCACGCCTCTACCCGTAGAATATACAGCAAGCCCATTACATGATATCCATGATGACTATATCGGCACAGTGGTGGTTTTTACCGATATTACCCTGCGTAAAACCGTCGAGGAACAACTAACCCATCTTGCGCTTTACGATCATTTAACCAAGTTACCCAACCGACTATTGTTCGAAAAAACCATTACCCAAACTATTGCTCGTGCACGGCGCCACAATCGTTTAATGGCATTGATGTTCCTGGATTTAGATCACTTCAAGACCATCAATGATACCCTTGGCCATGATGTGGGTGATTTACTGTTACAGGGTGTTGCAGAACGTCTCAAGGAATGCGTGCGCGAAAGTGATACCGTGGCGCGCTTAGGCGGCGATGAATTTGCTATCATTCTTGATGAGGTAGACAAGATTGAAGATGCTGCCATCATCGCCGAGAAAATCCTTGAATCCTTAACCCCACCGTTCAATCTCGATGGCCATGAAGTCTTTGCTAGTACCAGTATTGGTATCGCAGTTTATCCGATGTCTGGTGACACCAGCATTGCCTTAACCAAAAACGCTGATATATCTATGTATCGCGCCAAACAACAAGGTCGCAACAATTATCGCTTCTTTACCAGTGATATGAATGAGCAAAGTATGCAACGTTTGAACCTCGCCCACAGCTTGCGCCGAGCCGTCGAGCAAGACCAATTGTATTTATGTTATCAACCCAAGCTCAATCTCAAGACTGGCGAAGTCACAGGTGTTGAAGCCCTCCTACGCTGGAAGCACCCGCACCTTGGTGATATAGCACCAGCTGAATTCATTCCTATCGCTGAAGAAACAGGGCTTATCTTAACTATCGGTGAATGGTGTTTGCAACAAGTGTGTCAACAAATTAAAACCTGGCAAACTGATAACATCGCTATCAATCGAGTGGCGGTGAATCTATCCAGTTGCCAATTAGTCCAGGGTGATTTGGTGAACCTAGTGAAAACCGCCTTGAGTGACTCCAATCTCGACTCCAGTTGTCTTGAGCTTGAACTCACTGAAACCTCTATCATGACGAACCCCACAACCTCAGCCACTATTTTGCAAGATTTGCATGACTTGGGTGTGCATATTTCAATTGATGATTTTGGCACAGGTTACTCCTCACTGGGTTACCTCAAAAGCTTGCCTGTTGATAGCCTGAAGATTGATCAATCCTTCGTGCACGATATCGCAGAAGATCCTAACGATGCGGCTATCGTCAAAGCCATCATCGCCTTAGCCCACAGTATGGATTTAACCGTGATTGCTGAAGGTGTTGAGACAGAAGCCCAATTACAATTCTTAGATGATAATCATTGCGATCAAATCCAAGGTTACTATTTCAGCAAACCCAAAGCCGCCGCCGACATCACTGACTTTTTGGTAAACTCTGCGCAACAAGACCCCAGTTAGATGAAAAAACTTATTGCCAGCATATTATTAATCGCAGCTCTAGGTGTCTTAGCAATGGGCATTTATTTCTATCTCCATAAACCTTGGTGGCAGCCAAAACCTGGCACCACCTGGCAATGGCAACTACAAAACTACCCCGTCAATACCCAATTTCCCGTAGATATGTACAGCGTTGATTTATTCAATACCCCTGCCAAAGATATACAAACCCTCAAACAGCAAGGCAAAACTGTGATTTGTTATTTTAGCGCTGGCACCTGGGAACCCTATCGACCTGATTCCCGTTTATTTCCACAACTTGGCATCGGTAATCAACTAAAACACTGGCCCAAAGAGCATTGGCTTAATATCCGTGACCAGCAAGTGCGTAACATTCTCATTGAACGCATACGGCTTGCTAAACAACGCGGCTGCGACGGTATAGAACCGGATAATATTGATGCCTATCAGCACGAAACTGGATTTAATCTTAGTGCCGACGACCAATTAGCCTTTAATCGCTGGCTCGCACAAGAAGCCCACCGCCAACAACTCTCTATCGGTCTCAAGAATGACTTAGAACACGTGCCTAATTTAGTTAGACACTTTGACTGGGCAATCAATGAATCTTGTTTTAAATATAATGAATGTCATCTCTTGATCCCTTTTGTCAAAGCCAACAAAGCTGTCTTTATTGCCGTCTATGAAGGTGACATGGCAACAATGTGTGACTATGCCAACAACCACCAATTCTCCCTCATCATGAAAAAACGCCTGGTCAAAAGTGACGTTAAATTCTGCCCGCCACTGAACAAGCACAATAAATGGACAATCCGTTAGCTTAATCCTCACTCTCGAGAGTAACAGAATTAAGTGCACGAAACAGGCTTAGTCGTATTCCTGATTACCGCCATGAAATCCTCATGGCGGTTTACTTCAACCACAAAAACTCCATATTCGCCATCTTAACCGCTTCCCCTCTGTCAACAAACCAACAATCAATGCCGATACCGGTACCAAGATGTATTCTGTTATTGTAAATCCCGCGACATACTGCAATATTTGTCACGCTGGGAGTGAGTGAAACCGGTAATGCCTGGTATGCATAACGCCCCCACCGATAATTAGGGGGCCCAGTTAACACATCAAAATTTGTTAGTGTAGTGATCCTATTGTTCGTCACAACCCGGCAACGACCTTGAGAATACTCACCGGGATAATAACTATCCCCCACTGCACCGCGACAAGCGTACAGCGGTTGATTATTACGGTAACCCAAGACTAATAGTGGACTATCTTGCTTAAGATCGCTGTTACTCAGCCAATCGATTCCTAATTCCTTCATACGAACAAGCTGTCGTTCATAAGCACTTTGTTGCGCTTGCTTGTACTGCTGTGAGCTTTTTACTCTCTGGTAGCTCTTTGATTGATCATGAAAACGGTTAGTTAGGGGGCTATTGATCAAGAGCATTAAGGCGATTAATGCCCAAGCAATTTTGACGTTACAATCAGATATACTTGCTAACCATACCTCTGTCTTCGCCAAGATAGCCCAGCAATAACAAGTAAAGTACAACAGGAATAAGCCATTAGCCACCACTAATGAAATCCACAATGCTGCAGAAAGTTCATGATAGTGCAAAACTAACAAGGTCGTTGATAATACTGCTGCCATCAGTATGACAATGATGAAACCATTCACTAACTGTCGGTACCATTGCCCTAGTCGTTCATGCTCCTGACCATCCATATATATCGCATTGATAAATACCAATGACAGGTACAGCAGACAAGGGATAATATAAATTGAATTCAGCGCAACCGAGTCATCCGCACCAAATTGAAAACCCATAACAATCCAACTACCAACATAGAGCACACTGATCAGCGCAAGCAAGGGCAATAGGATGAGGCAAAATTGCAATAAAATATAACGCAAGAAAGAAATGATTTTAACAGACTTATAAGACGCATAGAGCCCTACCGCTATAAAAATCGGACTCATGGTCCGAATAAAAAGATCAGTCGTGAAAATCTTACCAAAAAAGTCTATTTCCACCACTGAAAATAGAGTAGCCCACAGCATCAACAGCAGCCACACAAGACCAACAAAAGCGGCCGTACTAATAAATAAGCACACCGTATTCCAAACCCTCTCGAACAAGGCTGAATAGGGAACCCTGAAACTATTGCGCTGATGATAGACTTGATAAAAACACAACATTGCATAAGCTGCTGTGCTGGTTAACACGCTATTCGCAAATCCCAAATACATTTGTCGTGTTAACAGCAGCCCAGTAAGGATCCCTAATAATAGAGACGTTATAATGAGTCGGATTAGGTGTTTGTTGTCAAAAGCGACGATGAAAAAAATACCGCTGGATAAAACCGACAAGATAACCCAGGTCTGGAAGTTGTCGCTTATATAGCCACTAAAATGGGGATAGATAAATCCAAAAAATATCGCTTGGATAGAACCTACCGCTAAACAGCTCCATAACGGCTTGGTGACAACCTGTGCAGACTTCATGACAACTCCAATGACAATAGCTTGGTTTAAGATTTAAACACTCGTTGAGAGTCTCGTCAACGCCCTCGACCACGACCAAATTTTAAGCTAGTATTTCAGAATTGAATGAACTAAATGGAGCCTCCTATGGAATTTCTTGCCGACTATGGCTTATTTCTTGCCAAAACTGCCACTTTTGTCACTGCCTTTCTGATCCTTTTAGGCGCTGGTATCGCAGTATCCACCAAAGGTGGTGACAAGGATAAGAAAAAACTCCGCATCAAGAAGCTTAACGATCGCTACCAAACAATGGCCGATACCCTAAAGACTGCCGCTCTCTCTAAAAAAGAACGCAAACTTGCCCACAAGGCCGAGAAAAAACAACAAAAACTCAAGCAAAAATCCGGCGATATTGAGAATCGCCGCCGGATCTTCGTGGTTAACTTCAACGGTGATATCCGTGCCCATGCTGTAGAACAATTACGAGACGCCATCACCGCTATCTTGACTGTCGCCACCCCCAAAGATGAAGTCGTCATCTGTCTTGAGAGTGGCGGAGGCGTTGTACATGGGTATGGTCTTGGCGCTTCACAATTGCGCCGAGTACGCGATAGAGGGATCCCTTTGACGGTCATCATCGATAAAGTAGCAGCCAGTGGCGGTTACATGATGGCTTGTGTGGCCGATCACATTATCGCTGCGCCGTTCGCCTTTATCGGTTCTGTGGGTGTCTTAGTACAACTACCGAATTTCCATCGTCTACTGAAGCAAAAACATGTCGACTTTGAGCAATTGTCTGCTGGTGAGTTCAAGCGTACTTTGAGCCTCTTTGGCGAAAACACCCGACAAGGTCGGGAAAAACTTCAACAAGAAATCGACGAAACCCATGACATCTTCAAAGCCTTCGTCAAAGAAAACCGCCCGCAACTGGATATCGACAAGATTGCCACCGGCGAGCACTGGCTCGGCACACAAGCACTACGCTTAAACCTTATCGATAAAATCAGCACCAGCGATGATTACTTACTGAATGCCAGTGAAACGGCAGATTTATATTCTGTAGAATACAAGGCTAAGAAAAAACTCGGCGACAAACTTGCCGGCCAAGCCAATAGTTTTATGAATCGGATTCTCACAAGTTGGCATAATGAGACGATGGTTTAGGATCTGATGCGATAATATACCAATTATTACGATCTGTTTACTAGCTCACAAACGGGTTAATTATGTTTATTCCACACTGACATTCTACTCTAGAACCGGCTTTTCGCACCAGAGCTATTTTTGATGCATAAAAGAGACTGGTGCGGAATGTCGGCTAGAAGTAAACATCAAATTCACCCGTAATAGCATTTGACTCTTTACCCAAGGGCGAGAATACAGCGCCGCCAGCACCACTGGCAGTATCATGCATGCCGTAGTTCTTGTCATGGCGTACTTCAAGCGTCGCCAAGGTATTTTGCCAAATAGAGACGTTAAGTGCAGCCGCATAACGCTCCCGAGGAACATTCAGTGCTAAGGATTCCCAGCTGCGGTTATAACCAAGCGCTACGTTACTGGATTTACCAAACAGACTAAAGTTATAAATTCCCTCAATATGTCCAGCTCTTGGTTTAGCGCCACTGCCATTATAGGTCATGTCCAGTGGGCTAAAAGCACGGGTCGCCGTGGTGTATTCAGAAATCAAATCAAAATCATAAAGACTGAACTCCGCGCGGCCATCCACACCCGGCACCCGATGACGTAAAACTTCAGTTGTTGAGTTATCACCAAAACCTTGGAATTGTGTCGAAGGTGCAGAGGTCCCCTGCATACCGGAAGAGTCTGCAATATTATTGATATAACTGGCGCCAAAGTCTGAATGCAATGCACCCAGATCAAACGCATAGCCCGCATTCAAGCCATATTGATTAACATGTTCATTTGGCGAACGTTCATCTGCTGTCGGATCAAAAGCTCCCTCACGGGTATCACCTCTGAAGATAAACGCCGCACCATAAGCACCGGTATCACCCGGTGAACGGTAACCCGCGACGATAGGCCGGCCTTTGGTTCTGAAGATGGTTTTGTTTAGCGGATCGGAAATTAAATAACTGTCATATTGACCAAATGGCACATAAACTTGTCCGATTGTGGCGTACAATGGTGATTTGTTAAAGTCACCAAGCGTAATGAACCCTTGATCCAAGAACACATTCGAGTTATTAACCCTAGCACCAGCAGCAGGTGGTGAATCATCGTATTTGAAATTCATAAAGCCCGTCAGCCAGTTATTGAATAGTGCCTGCATATCTAACTCAGCAGCCGTGAAGTTAATGTCATTCTCGTGACTACCATCAAAGTTACGCTGACCTAATACGGTACCCTCCAGTTCACCACTCAATTCCAAAATCGGATAATGGGGTAACTCAAGCCCTGCTGCCTCCATTTGGTTTTTGAAGTTAGCCCGTTGATGCAGGGCTGCAACGTCTTTGTTAATACTGGAATAGTTAGTAATCAAATCAGAGCCGTCTTCAGCCGCCCGATTGTGAATAAAAGGCGAGGTAATAACCGCTGTGCCACCAAGACTCGCAAGCTCATGGGTACCATAAGGTAGCGCCTCCGGCACGTGTGGCGGGTGGTGCGGATTTGGCGTTGCAGGATGGCCAGTTGGCTTTGATTTTTTGGCGTTGTACGGTTCAGGCAACGTATCATCATTAACAAATGATACCTGCTCCAGCGCTGCTGTCGCAGCAGCTGATGCTTCATCACCGTTGGGCTTAGCCACCTGCGCTTGCTGCCGGGCTGACTTCTGTTGTGCTTTGAGTTGCTGATTTTCTTTTTCTAGGGCTACCATTTCCTTTTGCATAGCCAACATTTGCTGTTGCATAGCCGCTGTCTGCTGGCTCAACTGCTGCAAATTTGCAGCCAATTGGGCATTTGAAATATCTTTAGCAGCAAAACTTTTCAGGGGCACTAAACACGGCAGTGTACTCAACGCGACTAGAATTAATTTTTGTTTGAACTGCACCTGTAAACTCCTAAGCAAGATTGTGTTATGCGCCCTAATCAGCATCCTGCTTATTAATTAGTCATCCATAATGTATGAGGGGGGCATTCTAGCATTGATAGTCCCCCCATAAAAGACACTGAGGCTCTCGGATATCCGCCTATGCTGAATGTCCCCCCATAACTTGCAGTCTCCCGAGCAGTCGACTACTATTTAAATTCAGGGAGTCTGGCAGATGTGACATTTTATGAAGAAATTTCGTATTAGAGCACTAATACTCATTATCTTATCTAGCATCAGCTCGCTGTGTTTCGCAGCAACTTCAACCACGACATTCACTGTCAACGCTACGGTTTCTGATAGCTGCTCCGTCTCCGCTAATAATCTCAGCTTTGGCAGTTATGAGCCAACTGGGATAACAAACCTTGATGAAACAACAACTATTTCTGTCACCTGCACACTAGGGACTGTATACAATACAGGGCTAGATGCTGGTACTGGCTCAGGCGCAACTGTGACAACGCGTAAAATGACTTCCGGTAGCGATCTTTTAAACTACAGTCTCTACTCCAACGTGACACATACAACGGTTTGGGGAGATACCGTAGGGGTCAATACCATGCCAGGTGTGGGAACTGGCTCAGCACAAAATTTAACCGTCTATGGCCGAATTCCCAGCGGACAAAGTAGCGTGCCAGCTGGCAGTTACTCTGATACTATTACGGTAACCGTTACCTACTAATTGGCCGTTACTGTATGTCTAGACTACTTTTTGTTGTGGCAGCTCTATTTTTGAGCACATCAAGCATTGCAAGCTCACTGACACTTAACCCTGTCAAAATATATTTCCCCGCTGATAAAACCATCACGAGCATGAAGATTACCAATACAGGGACTTCCCCTGTTATTCTGCAATTACGGCTAAAAACTTGGCAGCAAAATAAACAAGGCAACGCAATTTACCGCAAAAGCAACTCTAGCCTCCTGGTAACGCCACCGCTATTTAAGCTATTGCCAGGTGAGCACCAAATAGTGAGATTTGCTATATTAACACCGCTAGCAAGAAATGAAGAACATAGCTATCGACTCTTTATTGATGAAGTTGTTAACAAACAATCCAAGCAGCCTAAGGGGGAGTTACACATTGCGATGCGATTTATCCTCCCAGTCTTTGTTGAAGAAGCACACCACACAGCAAGTCACATTGACTATACACTAGCTAGCCCTACTAAATCTCAACAGCCTGTCACCGTGAAAAATAAATCATCACACCATATCTACATCACGAATATCACCCTAAAGGATAAGGCTCACAAAACTGTGGGTCACAAAAAGATACCCGCTAATTATCTGCTTGCTCACGCTCAACAGACATATAATATCCCTATCAAACACAAAGCGACTCTTGCAGAAATTAACTATCGAGATGATAAGGGACCATGATGGACTAGCAAACTATTTGGGATAACAGCGTAATTATTAAGGGAAGTGCAGTCTACTGACTGCAAGTGGAAAATTGCCTAGATTTATTGTATTAATATTGCTTTTTGTCATTATGACATCTGCATCATATGCACAGAGACAATACGTAACACCATTATTGTTGGAGCTCTATTGTAATGGCAATGATACTCAGAATATTTCAGAAGTCCTTGTTGACAGAGAAAATAAACTGTGGGTTGATAAAGATACCTTGCACCAGTGTTATCTCGAACCCACACCCTCCCAAAAACAACACTACCAACAGAAAGACTATTATCTTCTTGAGTCAAAGCAAGGAGAAAAATACAAAATAAACACCAAAGAGTCTAGCCTCAATATTGTAACCCCGCTCAACTCAAAATCAACTCAAGACTTTAACCTTAACCGACCCAGTCTTGTTAAAATCAGACCGCAGATGTCGGGCTTTTATCTCAATTATGATTTCACCGCGTTACGGGAAAAACTATCCGATACCAACAGTGTTTCAGGACTAACAAGCTTTAATTACTTTAACCATTACGGTGTTGGGCAGATGGACTATCTCCTACAGAATAATAGTGATGACAACAAAGCTGTTAGACTAGATACTAATTGGACATTGGATCAGCCCGAAAAAATAGCCAGCTGGCGTTTTGGTGATAGCATCACCAGCACCGACATATGGACCGGCGCTGTACGTTTTGGTGGTATTCAATATGCGACAAACTTTGCTACGCAACCTAACTTTGTCACCTTCCCCTTACCAAGTGTCAAAGGGCAAGCCGTTGTCCCTACATCGGTTGATCTCTATCTAAACAATCAATTACTCAATAGCCAATCTGTAAATGCTGGCGCATTCGATATTCAAGGCTTACCCGTTATTACTGGGGCAGGCAATCTTGTGGTACAAACCAAAGATATCACAGGCAAACAAACTGTTATTGCTGTGCCCTATTATGCTAGTCCAACCCTTTTGCAAAAAAATCTCGTTGATTTCTCCTATGAATTGGGTGCTATTCGTGAAGACTATGGACTAGAGAGTAACAACTACTCTGACCCATTAGGTGTATTAACCTACAAGCGGGGCATAACTAATAATTTTACTGCAGGCCTTCATTCTGAAATACTCAAAGATAAGCAAAATATTGGCTTAAGTGGCGCCTACTTACTTGATGATTTTGCAATTGTTAATACCGCTACTGCTGTTAGTGAACATGACGGGCATACGGGTGGATTAATGCTAGCAGGTATACAACGTGAAACCACGCGTTATAACTTGGGTATTCAAGCACAATCTGCCAGCAAACAGTTTTGGCAGGTCGGTTTAATGGATGATCAACTAGCGCCAAAATTTACCATACAATCAAATGCTAGCTTAATTTCATCGTGCTATGGCAGTGTTGGAGTTAGCTATACTAACCGTATTGGACGTAGTGAGCCTAATCTTGCTATAGCCACATTAAGTTATAGCAAAAATCTTGCGAAGCGACTTTACCTTAATGCTAATATCCTAAAACAATACGGTAGCACTCATAACAAAGAGATCTTCATCGCTCTTGTCTACTCACCATCTCCCGATTACACAGCGAGTATCAGTGCAAGTGACGATCAGTTGACTGGCAAACAAGGGACTGTTCAATTCAGCAAGAACTTGCCGACCAATACAGGCTATGGCTATAACTTGTCTCAATCCGCAGGTTCTAATCCACAAACGCAAGCGGACGTCATTGCGCAATCCGATTATGGACAATATCAAGCTCGCTACGCTCACGTCAATGACACAGATAACTATGAAATAAACACCAATGGCTCTGTCATATTATTTAACCAACAAGTTCGAGCTGCGCGTAGAGTAACAGATAGTTTTGCTTTAGTTAACTTGCCTGGACAACAAAATATTCCTATATATTTCAGCAATCAACTCATCACAACAACCAACCGTAATGGCTACGCCTTCATTCCTAACATTCGCGCATACCAAGAAAACAACATTAGCATCCATCCAGATGAGCTACCCATAAACACAACCATAGAGAGTGCTGAAGAAGTTGTAAAACCTTACTATCACAGTGGTGTTTTGGTAACATTCTCTGTCGCAACCACCGTCAACTATGAAATAACTTTAGTCTCCAAAAATAACAAACCAGTAGCGCCAGGTAGTGAGGTTTATATTCCAGCGCTTGATAAATACTTCCCTGTTGGCTATGATGGCCAAGTATTTATTGTTGCTGATAAGCCATTATCATCTATTGCAGGCAAGGTGACAACGAAACATCACCAGTGCCGCTTTAATCAATCTCTAGATAGCTTAAAGCAAACAAATTTTCTCAATATTGGACTCGTACGATGCGGCTGAGATTAGCATTTCCTCTTACTTTTTACCTGCTATCAATGCCTGCTTTTGCAACCTGTGTCGGGTTGGGCTGTAGTTGCTCTGTTTCTACCACGGCAACAAATTTTGGTATATACAACCCCATTGCAATTGTCAGTGCTCAATCAAATGGCATCGTTACGGTGACCTGTAGTGCGTTAGTTGTCAGTGCTCTTGTCGCTTACACCGTTGATTTATCCACGGGCTCTAGTGGTACTTATGCGCAGCGAACTCTGCAAAGCGGCCCTACGAATCTCAACTATAATCTATACACAAACAGTAGCCACACCTTAGTTTGGGGTGACGGAACTGCTGGAACCAACCGAATCAGCGATGGTTATACCATTGATATCTTGGCGCCAATTGTTCGTGACTACACTGTTTATGGTCTTATTCCTGCACAGCAGGCAGTTGGCACTGGTACTTATCAGGACAGTATCATGGCTACTGTAACGTTTTAACCACAGCTCTCGACTCTGCCAGAAAGTTGCAGCCTGGCTACTATCGCCTATACGACAATACCGCCGACATTCCGCATTGCATGATAGCAAATATTCCAGTTACAATGGCCAATCCGTATCTGCTGAGAAGACAATGCAAAAAATCACCCTCACAAAACCCGACGACTGGCATGTGCATTTTCGTGACAATCTCTATTTGGCCCTGACCGTTCCCCATAGTGCAGCCCAGTTTGGCCGTGCTATTGCGATGCCCAATCTCGTACCACCTGTCACCACCGTCGGCCAGGCGCAAGATTACCTGGTACGCCTCCGTGAGCACAGCCCCGCTGGATTCACGCCTTTAATGACACTTTATTTAACTGATAATACGACGCCTGCAGACATCGAAGCGGCCGCTAACAGTGATTTTGTCCATGGGTGTAAACTTTACCCTGCCGGAGCCACCACCAACTCCGACAATGGGGTAACGGATATAAGCAAGCTCAGTGCAACCCTGGCAGCCATGGAAGAGCATGGTATTTTGCTATTGGTCCATGGCGAGGTGACTCACTCTGACGTTGATGTCTTTGACCGCGAAGCGCGTTTTATTGAAACCACGTTGGAGCCCTTAGTCAAACAATTCCCACGCCTTAAAGTTGTTCTTGAACATATAACAACAAAGGATGCCGTAGATTTTGTCCAACAAGGCCCTGCTACATTGGCTGCCACTATCACCCCCCATCATTTGTGGTTAAACCGCAATGATTTGTTAGTGGGTGGTATCAAACCACACCATTATTGCTTGCCCATTGTCAAACGCCACTCGCACCAGCAGGCATTGATTAAGGCTGCTACTAGCGGCAACCCAACGTTCTTTCTCGGTACTGACAGTGCACCCCACACCCGCGCTAACAAAGAAAACGCCTGTGGCTGCGCTGGAATATATTCAGCCCATGCCGCCATTGAATTGTACGCAGAAGTTTTCGAGCATGCCGGCGCACTCGATAAGCTAGAGGCCTTTGCCAGTCACCATGGCGCTGATTTTTATGGTTTGCCACGCAATACCGCCACCATTACCTTAGCCAAACAACCCTGGACTGTGCCCGAGGTCTATACCTATGGCAATGAAGTACTTGTTCCTTTCATGGCAGGGCAAAACTTACAATGGAAAATTATCAATGAGTGACGAGACTGACAAACCACAACATGCCAATATGGCCGCCCGCTTTCGCGGCTATTTGCCCGTTGTGATTGATGTAGAAACCGCTGGTTTTAACCCTGAGACCGATGCCCTATTAGAAGTTGCTGCAGTAACCTTACACATGGATGAGCAAGGCCTACTAGTCCCTGACAAAACTGTCGCTAACCACATTGTCCCCTTCCCTAATGCTAACCTTGAAAAACAAGCCTTGGAATTTACCGGCATCGATCCCTATCACCCATTTCGCGCTGCGGTAGAAGAAACAGAAGCGCTTAAGAATGTCTTTTCCCACATCCGCAAAGCCATCAAAGCCGCCGGTTGCAACCGTGCTGTCTTAGTCGGTCATAATCCTGCCTTTGATATGAGTTTTATTAATGCTGCGGTTGAACGCAACAAAATTAAACGCAATCCCTTCCATCCCTTTACGACCATTGATACAGCCAGTCTCGGTGCACTAGCGGTGGGGCAAACTGTCTTAGCTCGGGCTGCTAGTGTGGCCGGGATCCCCTTTGATCGCAGTGAAGCCCATTCGGCTATCTACGATGCAGAACGTACTGCAGAATTATTTTGCTATATTGTTAATCGTTGGCAGACATTAGGTGGCTGGGATCCTGACACAAACAAACCCACTGTATAACCGGCTTTTCGCGCCAGGGCCAATTTTGATGCAAAAAAGAGACTGGTGCGGACTGTCGTATAAGATGATAGGTAAAAAAAAGGCCCACTTACCGCTGGGCCTTTCGTGATTTGGGATCCTTGCTAAGGGCATAGGTCTTGTTTCTTTATCGAGTAGTCGGTGAAACACCATTTACCATTACAAAAATCAAACACATCTAGATGTTAAAGGTTCGTCAACCTTGCAAAAAAACTGTGTGTTGTGCCGGGCTTCTCACTGCCTCAGCACTTTTCTATTCTAACCAGAGTTTGGGGGGGCGTGCAAGCCCCTAACGGGTATTATGCCGTTAAGGGCGTCTCTATAAATTAGCGACTTGTCCTAAATCGAGGCGCAAGGGTTTCGAGGAGCGGAGTTTACATGATAGTAAATAAGCACCGCCTGCCTACGCTAAAGCTCCGGCAAGACAGGCAGAAACCCTTGTAACAATGAGTTAAGGCAAGTAAGCAATTTATAGAGGTGGCATTAAAGCTTCTCTGCGTGACCCGATAAATAATCTGCTACACCCGCTTGGTTTGGCTTCATGCCTTCATCACCTTTATTCCAACCTGCGGGGCAGACTTCGCCATGTTCTTCAGTAAATTGTAATGCATCTACTAAACGCACGAGTTCGTCCATATTACGACCTAAAGGTAAATCATTGACGATTTGTGAGCGTACTACACCCTGTTCATCGATAAGGAAAGTACCACGGAACGCTACCCCTGCGGTTGGGTGCTCGACCCCATAGGCTTGGCAGATAGTATGGGTCACGTCAGCTACCATTGTGTAACCTACCTCACCAATACCGCCATTATCAACGGCCGTATTACGCCATGCGTGGTGAGTAAACTGAGAATCAATAGAAACCGCAATCACTTCAACATTGCGATTTTTGAATTCATCCAGGCGATTGTGCAGCGCAATCAACTCTGAAGGACAAACAAAGGTAAAATCTAAGGGATAAAAGACAATTAAGCCATATTTGTTTTTGATAGCATTCGATAATTGGTAATTTTCAATGATTTCACCGTTGCCAAGCACGGCTGCGGCAGTGAAATCAGGGGCTTTGCGACCAACGAGTATTGACATAGTTGTTCTCCTAATAGTTTTAAAATGGCCGTCCAGTTTGGCCTAAAGCCCCCCTGAAGTCAATGGTTCTCAAATGTTATTGACAATCATTCTCATTAAGGCTAGCCTTTAGGGTAGGTAATAGTGGATGAGGTCCGTATGTTCGTCTGTCTTTGTAAAGGCATTACCGACAGCCAAATTCGCAAAGAAGTGGCCTGCAATGGTGCCTGCTCTATGCGTGACTTGTGTGAACGCTTAGGGGTCGCCGCCAATTGCGGTAAATGCGGCGCTCACGCCAAAGAAATCCTCCAAGATAGCTTGCAGTCCAAACAAGAACGCTAACACCCTTACTTGACTTTCGCTCTGCCCAGCATAAACTGGAGCCTGTTTTTATGACGAGGACGACAGCCATGAAGGGTGATGCCAAAATTATCGAATTCTTGAACCAAGCCCTCAAGAATGAACTCACTGCTATCAATCAATATTTTCTCCATGCGCGGATGTACAAAGACTGGGGTTACACTAAACTCGGTGATAAAGAGTACGAAGAATCCATCGACGAAATGAAACACGCTGACCAGATTATTGAACGCATTTTATTTCTTGAAGGGTTACCCAACTTACAAAACCTCGGCAAACTCTACATTGGCGAGAATCCTAAAGAAATGCTGGAGTGTGATCTCAAGCTGGAACACGAAGCTATCCCCTTGCTGCGAGAAGCCATCGCCTATGCGGAATCCATCCAAGACTTCATTACCCGCGATGTCCTACAAAGCATCCTTGCCAGTGAAGAAGAACATGTAGAATGGCTTGAAACCCAACTCAGCCTGTTCGACAAGTTGGGGGAGATGAACTATTTACAGTCGCAGGTTTAAGCTTCCACTGCCTGGATCATTTGCTGCAATTCACCGGACTGATACAGTTCCAAAACGATATCACAGCCGCCGACCAACTCACCATTGATATACAATTGTGGGAAGGTTGGCCAATTGGCAAACTGTGGCAAAGTGGCACGGATGTCCGGATTCTCTAACACATCAATGTAAGCAAAAGGCTTGCCGCAGGCTTTCAGGGCTTGCACTGTTTGTGCAGAGAAACCACATTGGGGCATATCGGGACTACCCTTCATGTACAAAATGATCGGATTTTCAGACACTTGTTGTTGAATTGTTGCTAATGTATCCATTATCTTACCTTAAGCTGGTTAAATTGAAGGCAGATTCTACCACGAATAAAAAATTTTCCTAGCCTTTGCTTGCGATCAATTCATCACAGCACTACACTGGGGCCTCGAAAATTTCCAATAGAGACCTTTTAAGGAGACGACACATGGCCTTTGAATTACCTGAATTACCTTACTCAATGGATGCCCTTGCACCCCACATTTCCCAAGAAACCTTGGAATACCATTACGGCAAACATCATGCTACTTATGTCACTAACTTGAATAATCTTGTCCCAGGCACTGAGTTCGAAGGTAAATCCCTCGAAGAGATCATTATGGCTTCCTCCGGTGGTGTGTTCAACAATGCCGCGCAAATTTGGAATCATACATTCTATTGGCATAGCTTAAGCCCTAATGGTGGTGGTGAGCCTACTGGTGAGTTAGCCGATGCCATCACAGCAGCTTTTGGTTCATTTGCCGAATTCAAAGACGCATTCACCAAAGCATCAGTGACGCTATTTGGTTCTGGTTGGGCGTGGCTGGTAAAAAATGCCAGCGGTGCATTAGAAATTATCCAAACTGCTAATGCGGGTACTCCCATGACTGATGGCCATCAAGCCCTACTCACCTGTGATGTTTGGGAACACGCCTACTACATCGATACTCGCAATGCCCGGCCAAAATACTTAGAGAATTTTTGGCAACTCGTGAATTGGGAATTCGCCAGTAAAAACTTTGCTGAATAATCAGTGCCGACATGCCCCGCACTCGCGGGGCATTCTTATGTGTAAGGAACGATACCATGACTCATGCGCTACTCGATACCTATAATCCCATTGATGTGACTTTTGAATATGGCAAAGGCGCTTGGCTTTGGGATACCAATGGCAAACAATACCTTGATGCTTTGGGCGGCATTGCGGTCTGTGCACTGGGTCATGACCATCCGGCAGTAACCGCAGCCATTCACGCACAAACCAAACTATTGCATACATCAAATATCTATCATATTCACTATCAAGAAGAACTGGCTGACAAGATCTGTCAAATGGCTGGCATGAGTAAGGTGTTTTTTGGTAACTCTGGCGCTGAGGCCAATGAAGCTGCTATTAAACTCTGCCGTTTGTATGGTCATCACAAAAATATCGAAAACCCCAAAATTGTAGTGATGGAAAAAGCCTTTCACGGCCGCACCCTGGCGACCTTGAGCGCGTCTGGCAGTCGTAAAGTGCAAGCAGGTTTTGAGCCCTTAGTGCAAGGCTTCATCCGTGCCCCGTACAATGATATGGACGCACTAAAAACTATCGCCCGCAAAAATCACGATATCGTTGCTATCATGCTCGAGCCTATCCAAGGTGAAGGTGGTATTCATGTACCAGCAGAGGATTATTTGCCCCAAATTCGTCAATTGTGTGATGATCATGACTGGCTAATGGTCTTGGATGAAATTCAAACCGGTGTCGGCCGCACTGGTCGTTTTTACAGTTATCAGCATTATGATTTTTGCCCTGATGTGGCGACGTCTGCAAAAGCACTGGCAAATGGAGTCCCCATCGGTGCCTGTCTTGCCCATGGCAAAGCACTGGATTTATTTGAACCAGGCAAACACGGCTCTACTTTCGGCGGCAATCCTTTTGCAACCCGCATTGCCCTTACCGTACTCGAAACCCTCGAAAAAGATGGTTTAATTGAACAAGCCGAGCATTGGGGCAAATACTTGCTCGCCCAATTTAAAGATAAACTTAGCAACCATGAGCAAGTAGTCGATATCCGCGGTAAAGGTTTAATGATAGGCATTGAGTTACAGCACGCTACGCGGGATATTTTAACCGCAGGACTTGAGCACGGCATCTTATTCAGCCTCACCGGCGGTAATGTTGTGCGTTTACTGCCGCCTTATATCATTAATCAGGATGAGGCGGATCAGATTGTCGAGCGGGTGTGTAAAGTTACAGCAGCTCCCGGCTAAGCCGGAAAGCTGCTTCCCAAGTACTATCGCCTATGCGGCAAAGCCGCATCAACGGCGACCAAAGGGGGAAATCGCGATTTTGGCCGAATATTACGCTGCGCGCGAAGTCAATTCGCGCTTGCGCTCAAGAGGGAGAATAGCGATTCTCCCTCTTGAGTAACTC
>MDTG01409484.1_pt1 | contig 92088 bp, 96 predicted proteins | sample 811421 | NCBI WGS metagenome assembly MDTG01 (sample SAMN05326645, study PRJNA326480) | marine metagenome | isolation source: seawater | place: Pacific Ocean: South East | collected 2011 | reverse complement strand
TTTCGTTGTGTATCAAGTAAGAAACACTCATTTATTTTACTTTATTTTTATGTGTGACATAAATACAACAGCGATTAATCTGTTGTTAATATTTGATTTATTTTTTGAAAAATTATCAGATGATCTGAAGGATTATAATATTATGAAGATTCAAATTGCTACTTTATGCTAAAATGTAGGATAGTCTCTTAGCTAGAAGCCAAGGATAACTGAAACACCTGCTCTCCAGGCATCATGAGATCCACTTCCTAACTCTTCAGAAGCGATATCATTTTCAGTGTTTGATATATTAAGGCCAAGGTCAACTCCATCGCCAAGTGGCTTAACAGCTTCCAACATTAAGATAGAAGATTGATCTTCGACGTCATCTCCTGAAACCTTATCTCTTGCATAGCTGAGGGTCTCTTGTGTGAACCCAATTGTATAATCAACTTCATTATATGTACTTGCAACTCCAAGTGACCAGACAGACATATCACTTCCATCTGTAGTATCAAGATTTGAGAATGCAGAAGACAAAGTATAATCACCAAAACCAATATCTGCCCCAATCGCTGACAAGGTTTCATTACCACATCTACTTCCTCCATATAAACCGTCAATAAGTTGGAAGGATGATGTTGCATTATCTGCAGTTGAAAGATCATTTAATAGACAATTTACAGCTGTATCTGTATCACTAATTGCTTTCTCAAAACCACCTCCAAGAGACAGAACAACATCGCCAATATATGTTTCATAGCCGAAACCAACAGAGTATGTATCATTAAATTCGGAGTTATCTAGCCCGAGGTTATCCGTATTTTTGTTATATCCGAAAGCTAAATCCATCCCACCAAATGATGGTGTAAAATATATTAGACCAAGTCCGTTATCATTCCCGGATGTTGTGGTTACGTGACCATCAGATGTTACATCAATAGCTGTATCAGCCCCTGAGCCAGTGGTACCTACAAGCATACTATCAACGGCAGAACTACTATCTTTGATTTGAATGGAACCAAATGCTCCCCCAAGTGATAATTCAAAACTATCCTCTTCTCCATCGATGTCAGAAAGATTGAGAGTGTCCCTAAAGGATATATCCAGACCATTATAGATGGTAGCGCTCACATCAAATGCTAGCTCTTTTGAAAACTCAAATTGCGGAAATTTTTCATCAATGTTTACCCCACACAAACTTGGCTCAAATGTGTAGGTTGCTTCGCCTGTTAGGGATGAGCCGGTTGCAAAACCGATACTTTCTAAGTCTGCAGTTATTGTCCCAGCGTTTGTATCTGTTAATTCATTGGCAAAAAGATCAGCTGGCGCCGCTTGGGTTTGACATCGCCCTTCTATTGCAATTGCTTCAACCATAACTTCTCCACCAATATTTAAACTAATACCACTAGCTCCTTTATCTATTGGCGCGTCTCCAGCATTAGCAAATGTTGACAAACATATAATTGAAAATAAGAAAGGTATTTTGTTCATTGATTTAATTGCCAGTTTTATTAATTAATTAACGTTCTTGAATATATTATTATGATAGCTTTTGTAGTCAATGTTAAACAGAGAGTTCAAATTTATAATAATAATGTATGTTGTTTATATGATACAGTTGTTAATAGTTTGTTAAATGTATTTTTGTTGACATGAGTGATGCTTTATTTTTTACTGCCAATTATTTGATATATGTGGTTTTTTATGAATAAATTTTTGAATACTCCAAAAAAGAAGCTGTTCGGAACAGGTTTATTTAGAAAATCGATATCCATTTTTCTCCTTGGCTTCACCCTAACTGGTTGTTCAACCTCTTTTAATATGCCCGATTGGATGGACGCTGATCTGTCCCGTGAAAGGGCTGCGGAGAGAGAAGCGAAAAAGGATGGCGGCCCAAAAGGTAAAATCCAAGATAGTATAAAATTGTTTGGGGGTGACGTTCGTGACAGCGGCACCACTATCGGTGTTAATTCTTTGCTATGGCGTGCATCATTGGATACTATCTCATTCATGCCACTGGAAGATGCCGATCCTTATGGAGGGATCATTATGACTGAATGGTATAGCAATCCAAATAATCCTAACGAGCGATATAAAATCACTATATATATACTTGACACCCGGCTCAGAGCCGATGCAATAAGAGTATCTCTTTTTATGCAACAAAGTCTCAACGGGGAATGGGTTAATATTTCAACAAGTGAGGATACTCGCTTACAATTAGAGAACAGCATACTTACAAAAGCACGACAGATGAAGCAAGAATAACCCGACATATTATGGAACGATATAATCACAGAGAAGTTGAAGAGAAATGGCAGCATAAATGGGAATCTAAAAAGATATTCCAGGCCAGTGAGAATTACTCAAAACAAAAATATTATGTTTTAGAAATGTTTCCTTATCCATCAGGAAAAATTCATATGGGTCATGTTCGCAATTATACTATGGGTGATGTTGTGGCTAGGTATAAAAGGGCTAGAGGTTACAATGTCCTTCACCCAATGGGATGGGATGCGTTTGGTATGCCTGCAGAAAATGCTGCTATGCAAAATAATATCCACCCAGCAAAATGGACTTATCAGAATATATCAAATATGCGTGAACAGCTTAAACTTCTTGGTCTATCGATTGATTGGTCTCGAGAGATTGCAACTTGTGACCCTGAATATTACCAACATGAGCAAAGATTATTTTTAGATTTCTACCGGAAAGGCCTTGTTGGACGAAAAAAATCAAATGTGAATTGGGATCCGGTGGACAATACTGTACTGGCCAATGAGCAAGTGATAGATGGAAAAGGTTGGAGATCTGGCGCAGAAGTTGAAACAAAAGAGCTGACGCAGTGGTTCTTCAATATTACAAATTACGCAAATGATTTGCTTAATAAACTTGAAAGTTTAGAAAAGTGGCCTGAGAAAGTTAAAACCATGCAAAACCATTGGATTGGTAAATCTACAGGGCTACAATTTAAATTTGAAATAGCTGATGCATTTAGAAATGAACATAAATTTATAGAGGTCTTCACCACGAGACCTGATACAATTTTTGGTGCGAGCTTTATTGCTGTTGCGGCAGACCACCCCTTAGTTAAGAGCTTAGAAGAGTCTGATCCTGAAATTAAAAGTTTTGTAAAAGATTGCAGATCAAAAGGTACGACTCTAGCTGAAATTGAGAAAGCTGAAAAAGTTGGTTTGAATACTGGTGTTAAAGTTAAGCATCCATTTATCAAGAATAAAAATCTAGAAGTTTTCATTGCCAATTTCGTTTTGATGGATTACGGAACTGGGGCAATATTCGGATGTCCTGCACACGACCAAAGAGATCTTGATTTTGCGCGCAAATATAAATTGGACGTAGTGCCTGTTGTACTTCCCGAAGATCAAAAAGAAAACACTTTTCGTATAGAGAAAGAAGCTTACAGTGGAAATGGAGTAATTTTTAATTCAGATTTCTTGAATGGAAAAACTATTCAGCAAGCAAAGGAAATTGTGACGGAAAAAATTTCAAAGAATAAAATTAATGGAGAATCTCAAGGCCAAAAAAAAATTACTTATCGTTTGCGTGACTGGGGTATTTCAAGACAAAGATATTGGGGATGCCCCATACCAGTTATTCATTGTGAAAAATGCGGTATCATGGAGGTACCGGATGCAGATCTACCAGTGAAGTTACCTGATGATGTAGACTTTAATACGCCTGGAAATCCTCTTGAGCGCCACCCAACATGGAAGAAAACAAAATGCCCTAGCTGTAGTAAGGATGCAGTGAGAGAAACTGATACATTTGATACCTTCGTAGACTCTTCTTGGTATTTTGCAAGATTTTGCAGCCCAAAATCAGAACAGCCAGTGAACTCTGACGCAGTTGATTACTGGTTGCCCGTTGATCAATACATAGGCGGAGTTGAGCACGCTATACTTCATCTTCTTTATTCAAGATTTTTTACACGTGCAATGAAAGATACAGGGCACTTATCTCTAGATGAACCCTTTTCTGGATTGTTTACTCAAGGTATGGTCACACATGAAACTTATAAGGATCCTGCTGGGAATTGGTTGTTTCCCGAAGAAGTAATATTTGATGAAAATAAACCTACTCACATCAAAACAGGTGAAACTGTGACTGTTGGGCCAATAGAGTCTATGTCAAAATCGAAAAAAAACATAATTGACCCTCAGTCAATCGTGGAAACGTTTGGCGCGGATACAGCAAGATGGTTTATTTTATCAGATACACCACCTGAAAGAGATATTCAATGGACAGATAAAGGTGCAGAGGCCTCATCGCGATTCATTCAGAGAATTTGGAAAATTATTAACGATGGAGCAATTATAATTTCTAAAAAGAATATAGTTGAACCAAAAAAGTTTACATTAGATGCTCTCACAATAAGAAAGTTGACGCACAAGGCTATCAAGGATGTTACTGATGCACTTGAAAACCTGAGATTCAATAGAGCAATTGCACATATTTATGAAATATCTAATGAAATACAAAACCTAATAAGTAAAAATAAAAAATACAGTGATATCAGTGAGTTATATGCAATAAATGAGCTTTTAAAAGTCTATTGCCAACTCTTTGCCCCGATGGCACCACATTTAGCAGAAGAATGTTGGAAATTACTTGGTTGTGATGATATAATTTCTGTGAGAAGTTGGCCACAGCTGATAGATAAGTATATTGAGGAAGATACAGTTCTTATTGTTGTTCAAGTAAATGGTAAGAAAAGGGGCGAAATGGAAATAAAAAAAGGCTTATCGCAAGAGGATGTTGAAGCAGCTGCACTGCAAATAGAAAATGTTAGCAAATCCATTACCACCGGAATTCGAAAAATTATATATGTTCCAAATAGGATCTTGAATGTTGTTATCTAGAATTAAAATATTATACCTAATAATTATGCTCATGCCATTCATTGCTGGGTGCTCCTTTGCGCCCATGTATGGCGTTAATAGTAACTCACAATTTATCATGAATGAAATCTTTATCGCTGATGCTAAAGACAGAAACCATCAAGTTGTAAGAAATGAAATTTTGAAATACATGGGGAGGAATGCTGAAAGAGGTAAATCAAAGCTAGAGATGGATTTTGAAATCAATGTAGAGAAAAATCCACTTTTGATAGACTCTTCAGGTGAAGCGCAGCGTATGCAACTAGAAGTTCAAATCGAATATAGAATATTCAGAGTTACTGAATTTAGAGAGTCAATATATTTTAATTCAGCTAAAGTTTTCAATACCTTCACTCTATCATCATCAGAATATAATAATGCTCAGGCGGAAATATCAACTTATGAATTAATTGCAAAAGAAATTGCATCAATCGTAAATAAACAAATATCTCTAAATCATCTTAAGTTAATGAATTGATGATCAGCGGGCTGGTAACTAGATAGTGATACTTCGCAACAAACAGGCTGATGACTTTATAAAAAATCCAAATGATGATATCTTTGGAATTCTTGTACATGGGCAAGATAATGGGCTTATACACCATAGAATAAAAACGCTAATCAATCATTATATTCCAAATCAAAATGATCCTTTTTCGTTTTCAAAAATAAACAGTGAACAATTAAAGAATGACCCAGGGATATTAAGTGACGAACTTAATACCTTATCACTCACAGCGGAAAGGAGGGTCATATTATTAGATTTATCGTCCGATCTCAGTAAAGAGCATGTTGACACTATATTAAATATAAGAAGTCAATCTCTCTTAATTATTAGTGCAGGGGAGTTAAAAGCAAGTTCGCCCTCGAGGAAGGCATTCGAAAAGGATAAAGATCTTATCGCCATCCCATGCTATAATAGCTCAAGTATTGATATAATGACTTTGCTTAATGATGGGTTAAAAAAAAATAACCTTACTATGGATAAAGACGCTAAAGATCTAATTGCTAAATCATTGGGGAATGACTATGGTAATACGATCAGCGAGATTGAAAAAATCTTAAAATACCATAAAAATGGTAGTGAGATCAGCAAGACAGATGTTGAGTCTATGTTGGTGACATCATCAAATACAATGATAACTGACTTGGTAGACGTTGTATTTGAAAAACGAACAAAAAGTGTAAGTAATCTATACCATTCTATTTTAGATGAATTCAACCCTGCGCAAATACTAATTATAACATCAAATCATGTAATAAGATTAATGGAATTGTTGGCAGAAAAAGAAATGTCAAATTTACCAAATAGACAGTTGGTTGAAAACTCAAAACCGCCTATATTTTTTAAAAGATATGCATCCCTTCAACAACAACTAAATACGTGGAATAGAGTACTATTAGACGATATACTTGAAATTTTGTCTGAAACTATTGTTGATACGAGGAAAAACAGCGATTTGTCTGTAGAACTGACTGAAAGATGCCTTTTGAAGATATCTTCACTGAAGAGCTAGTTTGTAAATTTATCTCTTATAAAATCTAAATGCTGGATGTTTGAGTAATTAATAATAACTTTACCAGACTCTTTATCTTTTTGAAGTATGTCGACCTTCAGACCTGATGCATCTGTCAATAGTTTTTCAAGTGAGACAATATCCTTATCTCTTTTCGAGCTATTCTTACTTTTGTTTTGGTGTACTAGCGAATTTTTCACAATTTGTTCAATTTGCCTGACACTCAAGCCCTTCGACACAACCATGTCTGCAAGTTTTTCAGCATTTTCTACGCTTATTAATGCTCTTGCATGGCCAATTGTTAATTTTCCGGTAGATAAGTACTCCTTAACTTTTAATGGTAGATTATTGAGACGCAATATATTAGCAATGTAGCTTCGACTCTTCCCAATAACTTTCGAAAGATCTTCTTGAGTGTAGTTATAAATATCAATTAATCTCTGATAACCTGTTGCCTCATCAATTGGGTTTAGATTACTCCTCTGAACATTTTCAATTATAGCAATTTCTAGCGCATCTTCATCAGATAATTTTTTTATAATTGCTGGTATATTATCCAGTTGAGCAATCTGAGCTGCTCTCCATCGTCGTTCCCCGGCAATTACTTCATAAGTTCCAGTATTAGTAATCTCTCGGACGATAATTGGTTGGACTATGCCCTTTTCTCTTATTGAATTAGCTAAATCCACAAGCTCAGCCTCAGAGAATACGCTGCGGGGGTTCTGTTTATTGGCCTGAATTTTTTCAATTGGTAGTTTTGCGACCGTATAATCTTCTTCAATATCACTTGATATTATATCCCTTGGCACGTCACCGATTAATGATGCTAATCCTCTACCAAGCCTTGAATTAGATGTATTTGATTGTTGCTCTGCCACTATAACCCCTCTAATTTTATAAATTACTATTTAATGTTATCTTATCCTTTTTAAGGACTTCTGCCGCCAAGTTCATGTATGCCTGTGAACCCTGGCATTTATAGTCATATAATATGACTGGTTTCCCATAAGAGGGGGCTTCAGAGACTCTCACATTCCTGGGAATAACTGTTTTATATACTTTATCTCCAAGAAAATCTCTAACATCTTTTGCGACTTGGCCAGAAAGATTGTTCCTTTCATCAAACATGGTAAGTAATATGCCATGTATTAGTAGGTCCTTATTAAGGGTTGTGCGAACATGTTCAACAGTCTCTAATAATTGACCCAGACCCTCGAGAGCATAGAATTCGCATTGTAAAGGTACGATTAAAGCGTCGGCGGCAGCTAAAGCATTTATTGTGAGTAAGTTTAGCGATGGAGGACAGTCAATTAGTATGTAATCGTATTCATTTTTACTCTGTTTTTCAAACTCTTCGACCGCTAACTTCAACTTATAAGACTTTTCGCTATCATCCGCTAAGATAGCCTCCAACCCCAGGAGATCAAGTGTCGAGGGTACAATGTGCAGATTTTGAACTATTGTCTCAAACTTTATGTCCATTATAGTTTGTTCATTAGTTAAAATATCGTATGTTGAATATTTCCTGTCATCTTTGTTAATTCCAAGTCCTGTGGAAGCATTCCCTTGAGGGTCAAGATCTATTATGAGTACTTTTTCTCCAACGCCAGCAATTGCACATCCGAGATTAATTGCTGTAGTAGTCTTCCCGACACCACCTTTTTGATTTGCAAATGCAAAGATTTTAGCTTTGTTATTATTTCTCTTTAGTCCAAACATTATTTTCGTTCAATATTAAGAATATATGAGTTTTCTTGAGTTACGCTGTTAATAAACTCTACTCTTAATTTTGATGAAATTTTCGCTTTGGTCAACTCACTTTTTGCATTAATACCCTTTTGTAACAAGTATTTTGTTTTTTTATGTGTATATGGCTGTGATAACGATAATATGCTGTCGACATTGGCAAAAGCTCTAGCAGTAATTACATCAGCACAAATTTTATAATTCAAGGATAGGTCCTGTATCCGTTCTGGGCATATCTTTACGTTCACATTACAACTTGAGGCAACGTGATTTAAAAAAGAGCATTTCTTCTTATTGGAGTCTACTAGGTATATATCCTTACCTAATTCATTATAATATATTGCGATAATGAATCCTGGTAAACCAGCGCCTGTTCCAATATCCATTAAAGACTGGAAATCATTTGGTATGGCACTAACAAGCTGTAAAGAGTCTAATATATGCCTTTGCCAAAGAATGCTTGCAGTCGATTTACCAATAAGATTGAATTTACTTTGCCATTCGATCAAACATTGCGCATAAATATCTAGTTTACTAATTGTTTCACGTGAAACATTATAGTTTCTTTCAATTATATTTATTACCGAGGCTCTATCAGTCACGGCTTATGCTGACATTTCTGAGATTTTACGTTGAGCTCTAATATGTGATAATATCTTGAGTACAGTAGAGGGGTCAATACCTTCCATTCTGGATAACTGTCCAATAGTATTGGGCTTAATTCTTGATATCCTATCACGAGCCTCATTAGATAATCCCTTCACATTATTATATTCTATATCTAATGGTATTACCATTGACTCATCTTTCTTAAAAGACACAATCTCAAGTCTTTGCCTCTCCAAGTATTTTGAATATATTGCGCTCGACTCGACCTCAGCCTTCACTGAGTCATCTATGGACCTCAGTTCTGGCCAAATTGGATATAAATCAGATAAATTAATATTTGGGTATGAGATTAAATCTAGAACTGATCTTCTCTTACCATCTTGATTAATTTTTAGACCAAATTCCTTTGCTCTATTTGGGGTTATTGTCAGATTTGTAGCAAGATCCATTGCGTTCTTGATTGAACTACACTTTATTTTAAACGATGCTTCTCTATCTTTTTTGATGATGCCCAGATCAATACCCTTTTGTGTTAGGCGTTGATCTGCATTATCGATACGCAAGGATAATCGATACTCAGCTCTTGATGTGAACATTCGATATGGTTCCGTAACACCCTTTGTTACAAGATCATCTATCATTACTCCGATGTATGCATCTGAACGATCAAGGATAAACTCATCTTTAGAAAAACAATTCATCGCTGCATTGATTCCAGCTATTAATCCTTGTGCTGATGCCTCTTCATATCCAGTTGTTCCATTAATTTGACCTGCAAGAAATAAGTTGCTAATCTTTTTTGTCTCTAGAGTTGTTTTTAATTCTCTTGGATCAATATAATCATATTCGATTGCGTAACCTGGTCTTTCTATTTTCGCATTCTCAAGACCTTTTATCGAGTGAACCATAATTTCTTGTACTTTTTCGTCGATAGATGTTGAAATACCATTAGGATATATAGTATGAGTGCTCAAACCTTCAGGCTCCAGAAAGATTTGATGCCCGTTACGTTCACCGAAGCGAACAACTTTATCCTCAATTGATGGACAGTAGCGAGGGCCAGTAGACTCAATTTGTCCAGAGTAGAGTGGTGCATCATCTAGATTACTCATTATTATATTATGCGTCTCATCATTTGTTCTCGTTATAAAACATGAAACTTGTTCCTGTTGAACACAATCTGTAAGATAGGACATATATATTGGCTCTTTGTCTGGCTGTTGTTCTTCTAAAATTTCCCAGTCTATAGTTCTACCATCTAACCTCGGAGGTGTGCCTGTTTTTAGTCTTCCAAGGTGAAATCCGAACTCATCAAATGCATCAGATAAATGCAGAGATGGCTCATCCCCCGCTCTCCCTGCTGGATAAGTTTTTTTCCCTATATGGATCAGACCATTTAGAAAAGTTCCCGTCGTAATTATTACCGCTTTTGCGTATATTTCTTCATTGTTAATAGTTCGAACACCGCAGCATTCGCCCTCATTAATAAGAAGACCGATACATTCATTTTCTAAAACCGTCAGGTTTTTGTATCCACTCAGAATACTTTGCATAGCGTTCTTGTATAAAACTCTGTCCGCTTGGACGCGAGGCGCTCTTACTGCTGGTCCCTTCCTTTGGTTTAGTACTCTGTATTGTATGGCTGCCTGATCAGATGCAACCCCAATTGTACCGTCTAACGCATCCACTTCGCGAACGAGGTGACTTTTCCCAAGACCACCAAAAGCAGGGTTACAAGACATTTCCCCTAAAGTGGATTTTTTATGAGTTATTAGAAGAGAGGATGCACCATATCTAGCTGCGGCTGCGGCAGCTTCACAGCCAGCGTGACCACCTCCAATAATAATAACGTCATAACTAAACTTCATAAAATACTCCTATGAGATATATATTGTATTATATTCTATTTACCAATACAAAAATCTTTAAAAATAACTTCCAGTAGGTCTTCAACATCTATATGACCTGTAATACGAGCTAGTGAGTTGACAGCTGACCTTAATTCTTCTGCAATTACTTCGGCGTCCAATTGATCATTTTTAACAATTATTGATAAGTGCTTTTTAGTTTTTTCCAATGCGTCTCTATGGCGTGACCTTGTGATAAATGATCCTTCTGTTCTACAGCCTTTCTCAACAAATTTACCAATAATATCAATGAGTTGTATAATACCTTGATCTTTTTTAGTAGAAATAATAATATCTTTGTTGCTGTGGATAGCAATATCAGATTTTGTCCATACCTCGATGGATTTATCCTTGATATTATCTGGAATTTTATCATTTTTGTTTATACTTGAGTCCATCAGCCATAGAACAAGATCTGCCTCACTCATCTTTATTTGAGATTTTTTAATACCAATATTTTCTACCTCTGTTTTTGCTTTCCTTATCCCAGCGGTGTCCGTGATAATCACGGGGAAGCCTTTTATATCTAAATATGCATCTAAACTGTCTCTTGTGGTGCCTGCTTCATCGGATACGATTGCAATATCCCGATTTGATAAATGGTTCAGAAGGCTTGACTTACCGGTATTTGGGGAACCAGCAATTATGATATGAAATCCATCCCTCAATCTTTCTCCTTTATTTGAATCATTCAGATGCGTATCCAATTCATTCAGAACCCCTTCTATATCTTTTATTTGATTGACTGTTATCTCTGGTGATATCTCTTCCTCGACAAAGTCAATTGTAGCTTCAAGATATGATAGATTTTTTAGTAATTGTCCCTTCCATTTCATATACAAGTTTGATAGTTTGCCTTCCATCTGATCATATGCCTGCTTTCGCTGAAATTCTGTCTCAGCATTTATCAAGTCAGCTAAACCCTCAACCTCAACTAAATCTAATTTACCATTTAGAAAGGCTCTCCTGGTAAATTCACCGGGCTCGGCATAACTAAAACTCTCTTCTTCAGATAAAATGCTAAAGATTAGATCTTTAATTGCTCGACTACCATGAATTGATAATTCAACCATATTTTCTCCTGTAAAGCTATTTGGTGACTCGAAAAAAGTTACCAGTGCTTTATCTATAAAATCACCGTTATATGGATGCACTAATTTAACAATTTTAACTTTTTTTGGATCAGGTAAATCTATCTTAAATAGCTTTCCTATTTTTTCAGCTTCAGGGCCAGAAACTCTTATTACAGCAATACCAGCCTTTCCAGGAGCTGAAGATAAAGCATAAATCGTTTTTGAGTTGATAGTGTTGTACATATTACTAATTAATTAATTAACAGTTATTATTACAACAAAAAGTGCTTCTATTCCATTTTATTTATTAAGACTCCATATTCAATTTTAAATATGATACCATTTATATATGAAGCCCCATCCGAGTTTGATCAAGATAGTTTTGATTTTATTTATTACTTTTTTTACTCCCGTGTTTTTTGAAAATCCTCTGCTAGCGAGCGATCTTTACAAAAAGAATTTGGGCATAAAGACCTGGACAGACGATACAACACTATTAGGTTGGCGAAATAATCTTGGATGGAGGACTCATTCAAAGGAATATATGAAGAAATACGAAACAGAAAACAATGTAAAACTATTTCAGGTTGTTTCAGAGCCAACCCGATATGGTAACACCTCATTCTTTATCCAAGCACCAGGTGAAGGGTGTTACAACAGGCCAAGTGACTGCAATCGGGTTAATGGTGAGAGTCAAAAAAGAGTTGAAGCAGGAACTGATTATGGCTTTGAAGGCAATGTATGGGTTTCAATTTCAATAAATATTCCAACCAAGTACCACTTTTCAAATACATATAATGGTGGGCATTTTAATAAATCTTTTGTGCAATTTCATAGTACAGAGAGTTACTTTGGACCAATGTTTATGCTTAAGATCAGCGATGAAAATGGTTTTGTCTGGGTGCATGAGTCTGCAGGAGGACATCACCTAGTCCCTGGGGGTAATGATGACTGTGCCTCTGGAGCGGGAATAAAACTTAATGATCCAAAACGTATGTTTTGCGAAAAGAGGCATGATTCTTATCAATTATTACCTTTCTCAGAAATCAAAAGGAATTCTTGGTATGATTTTGTATTTAATATCAATTTTGACAAAGATGATATTAGTAAAGCTTATCACAAGATTTGGTTAAATGGCCAATTAGTACATCAAAGATATAATCAAACACTTTGGTTAGATCAAGATGGTGTTAAAGAGAACCTCGTAAATTTTAATTTTGGCATTTATGGATCACAATTAGATAAAACCTATCAATCAATATATACAGATGAGATACATTTTGGTAGAACATGCCAGGCATTAAGATTAGGAAATATTGGTTACCAATGCGATGCTCTGTCGTCACAAGATATCAAGAAATCAAGTCCATTTTACATTGATTTCAGGGATTATTATGCTAAAGACTAAGATAGAATTATTATTTACTTAAGGGGAAATCAATGAAGAAAATTGTATTAAATAACTTTGGCGATGAAAAAGAAATGAAAATTGTTAATGAAGAGCAACAAAAGCCCATAGATAACCAAGTACTTATAAAACATATGGCAATTGGAGTTAATTTCATTGATATTTATCAAAGAACCGGATTATATCCCCTAAATCTTCCATCTAGGCTAGGTTTGGAAGCATCGGGTGTTGTTGAAGAAATTGGAGATAATGTCGAAGGCTTTAAAAAGGGTGACCGAGTATGTTACTGCAACGGTCCGCTTGGCGCCTATGCTACCCACAACATAGTGCCAGAAAATCTCTTATTACATTTACCTGATGAAATCGAATTTGAAACAATTGCGAGCTCTTTACTGAAAGGCGTTACCGCATACTTCCTGTTACACGACATATATAAGGTAGGCAGGGATGATACAATAATATTTCATGCAGCAGCAGGTGGTGTTGGCTCCATTGCATCAGGATGGGCAAAATCACTCGGAGCGAGAGTCATTGGTACAGTTGGGTCTGATAAAAAAGTTGATTATGCGGAGTCAAATGGCTGTGATTACGTTATTAATATTACGAAAGACTCTTTCAAGGATTTAGCTCTTCAGGTTACAGATAACGAGGGGGTTTCAGTTGTTTATGACTCCATAGGTAAAGATACAATAATTGACTCTATGGACTCGTTAAGAAAGAGGGGCTTACTTGTAAGTTTCGGTAATGCATCAGGTGTGCCAGACCCTATAAATATTCTTGATCTCATGAAAAAAGGTTCGCTATTTATTACGAGACCAACATTATTTGATTATGTTAAAACCCGTGAACAGCTTGTTAATGCATCAGAAAAATATTTTGAGGTGCTCAAAAGTGGAGCGGTAAAAATTGACGTTCAACAAAAGTTTAGTCTTGAAAAAGTAGGTGAAGCTCACACCGCAATGTCAAACAGAAGTACAATGGGTACGACTATTTTAATACCATAATTTTAAGTATTCATTGAGTCATAAAACTCGTTGTTATCTTTCGTCTGTGAAATTTTGTCGAGAAGAAATTCCATCGCATCAACTGTCCCCATAGGATTTAAAATACGACGAAGTACAAACATTTTTTTAAGCGTTCCGTCGCTTATTAAAAGTTCCTCTTTTCTTGTGCCAGATCGAAGTATATCCATTGAAGGGAAAACGCGTTTATCGGATACTTTTCTATCAAGAATTATCTCGGAGTTACCTGTTCCTTTAAACTCTTCAAAAATAACCTCGTCCATCCTGCTCCCTGTGTCGATTAAAGCAGTTGATATAATTGTTAATGAACCGCCCTCTTCAATATTTCGGGCAGCACCAAAAAATCTCTTGGGCCTTTGTAGTGCATTCGCATCAACACCTCCAGTTAGGACCTTCCCAGAAGATGGCACCACGGTATTATAAGCTCTTCCGAGTCTAGTTATTGAATCTAGTAGTATTATGACGTCACGACCATGTTCTACAAGTCTCTTAGCTTTCTCAATGACCATTTCTGCAACTTGAACGTGTCTTGCTGCTGGCTCATCAAATGTTGATGATACAACTTCTCCATTCACCGATCTCTGCATATCCGTAACTTCTTCTGGTCTTTCATCTATAAGGAGCACTATCAGGTAGCATTCAGGATGATTAGTTGTTATTGAATGAGCTATGTTTTGTAGTAAAACTGTTTTTCCTGTTCTTGGTGGTGCGACAATTAAACCCCTCTGACCTTTTCCAAGCGGGGCAACAATATCAATGATACGACCGCTTTTATCTTTTAAGGATGGGTCCAATACTTCCATTGTGAGAGACTGATCTGGATATAGAGGCGTCAAGTTATCAAAGTTTATTTTGTGACGACCTTTTTCTGGATCCTCAAAATTTATCGTATTTACCTTCAGCAAGGCAAAATACCTCTCTCCCTCTTTAGGGCTTCTAATTTCCCCTTCTATTGTGTCACCAGTTCTCAAAGTAAATCGTCTTATCTGACTAGGACTAACATATATATCGTCAGGCCCAGGTAAATAATTTGCATCAGGTGATCGTATAAACCCAAAACCATCCTGGAGAACTTCAACAACACCATCGCCAATTATCGTAATATCTTTTTCTGCGAGTCTTTTGAGTATTGCAAATAGCAGCTCCTGTTTCCTGAGTGTACTTGCATTTTCTATCTCGTGTTCTTCAGCAATACCCAGAAGCTCAACCGGTTTTTTTTCCTTAAGATCTGCCAGTCGCACTTGATTAGAGTTTATTTCTTTTTGTTTTTCAGTCATTTTATGAGATTTGTTTGTATGAGGTGTACAAAGTGATTTTGATTACTATCTTTATATCATATATAAAAATCCATATCAAAAGAAAATTTTATTCCTTATTTTTGTTGAATAATATCAATAGATATTTCGCTAGCTAATTGAACGACTTTATCCCAGTCAGTAAACTCATAAGATTTTTGGATGTTTGTTGGTCCATTTGTAAGCCACATAATCAATCTGATAACGAACTTATCAAAGAAACGGTATTCGGGATAATTTATACTTCCACCAAAAACAGAAGAACGCGTCGGCCTCCATTTAGTTTTCTTTATGAATTTTTGGACGTATGGATTCGTTTTTGCAGTGGACTTATCTGCTTTCCTGGCAACCGCGTTAACTGAGAAGAATACTGAATAAATTTTTGTGAGTTTATCTCTATTTTTATCAACGAATTCGACTACAAGCTTACTGTGCTTACCATATCTGATAGCAGCACCTAATATTACTGCCTGATAGTCATTAAGATCATATTTATTTACATCAGATATGGGTACCAAGTCTAATTTATGCTTATTTACTAAAACCTCTGCCATCCTACTGCATATTTTTTTGGTTTGCCCATCATTAGAAGAATATATTATAAGTATATTAATCATTGTCTTACCTTACTTATAGTTCCTAACTATTTTTACTAGCTCACTTATGTTATCAATTGGCGTGTCTTTTATTATTCCATGACCGAGATTTAATATAAAAGGTTTACCTCCAAACATTTGTAAATTATCCAAAACGTCATTTTGAAGATCTTTCCCACCTTTTCTGAGAAGATCTGGACATACATTTCCTTGCAATATTATTTTTTTTTGAAGTTCGTCCCTGCAAAAAACCCTGCTTAAATTACTATCCAGAGCGATTATATCGACACCCGTTTTATCTACGTAATCAACATAGAGTTCTCTTGCTCCTCTGGGAAAGCCGATAATCGGACAGCTAGGATATTTATATTTTATTTTTCGAGTAATTTCGCTTGTTGGCTTTATTACCCACTCTAAAAATAATTCATTTGGAAGGACTCCGGCCCAGGAATCAAATATTTTGACAACATCTGCGCCTGCATCAATTTGCATAGATAAATAATCCACAGACAAATCCGTAATATTTTGTATTATCTCATTGGCTAATGCGTAGTTATTTTTTGCCCAATCTATTGTTTTTTGAAAATCCTTTGTCGACTTTCGGTTTATTATGTAGGTAAGAACTGTCCAAGGTGCTCCGCAAAAACCTATCAGGCTTTTAGTGGTATCGAGTTTTTTTCTTGTTAAATTTATCGCTTCTCCAACTTTCATTAGGTTAGAGCTTTCTACACTAATTTTCTTATCTAAAGCGGTACTATAGTTATCCACACTCCCATATATAACAGGACCCTCTTGATCGATGAAATCCAATTCAAAACCAAGATTTTTTACAATTAATAGTATGTCTGCAAATATGATAGCAGCATCAAAATCAAATCTATCAATTGGTTGTAGAGTAACTTCCGATGCAAGTTTAGGGTTATAACATAACCCAAGAAAACTACCTGCCTTTTGCCTAACTACGTTATACTCAGGTAAATATCTGCCTGCCTGCCTCATCATCCAAATAGGGGGTGGTTGTATTTTTTCACCGTTATTTAATTTACACAGAATTGTCATAACATATTACTTAAAGGTTACTGTTATTGTTAGTTTGTGAATAATGGGAATTATTTTTTATCCACATACTGTACACATAATAAATATTAACAGGCATAATACGACTATTTTTAAATAAATTTTTGAATAACTAACGATAAAGTTCATAAAACCTGCTCCAAAGCTTTTACATATAAGTTTATATACTACAGTAATTGTTTATAACATGTGTATATCCTGTGAATTAATTCTCATTCGTTCTCGTGTTAATAAAGTGATATAACTTATTAAGTGTAATTTTAATGTGAATAAATTTGGGAAAATATGTATAAAATTCAACATTTTTTCTGTATTTTATAAATAGACACATTATTGGAGTAGTTATTAACAGTGCCTGTTGAAAAAACAATTTCTTATAATATACATTTAGTGAGTGACTCAACTGGTGAAACTCTGAGCACTATTGCCAAAGCAGTATTAGTGCAATATAAAAATTTAGATTTTCAACAACATATGCATTCTCTCGTCAGGAATAAAAAACAGATTGGGTCAGTTTACGAAGAAATAAAAAATAAACCAGGTGTTGTTTTATGTACACTTTACGATTTCGAACTAAAGAAAACACTCCAGTCACTATGCGATGATTTGAGTATACCCCTAATCGATCCATTGGACAGCATTCACCAGTCTCTAACATCGGTTTATGGAATAAAGGGAAGCCCAGTTGTAGGTGGGCAGCATCAGTTAAATTCAGAATATTTTGAGAGAATTGACGCGATGAATTACACGCTGGCTCATGATGACGGTGTAGTATCCGGAGACCTGAACAATGCAGACGTTATACTTGTCGGTGTAAGCCGAACATCAAAGACCCCAACAAGTATATACCTTGCAAATAGGGGAATAAAAACCGCGAATATTCCCTTTGTAAATGAGATCCCTTTGCCGAAAGAATTAGAGAACGTTGAGCGTCCTTTAATTGTAGGTCTTGTGGCGACACCTGAGCGAATAATACAGATTAGGAAGAATAGGTTAATGGCACTTAATGCAAAAGATGATAGTAACTATGTTGACAAGCGATTGGTTAGCGAAGAGATACTAAAAGCTCGAAAATTATTTCAAAATAACAGTTGGCCTGTAATCGACGTAACAAGAAAATCTATTGAGGAAACTGCCGCGGAAGTAATGTTATTACTCAGAGCAAGGAATGTGGAATAATGAAAAATAATATAATATTGGCTTCCAATAGTGAAATAAGGAGGAAGTTGCTTAGAAAAGCCGGGGTTCATTTTAAGGCAGTAAAATCAAACTTTGATGAGACGCAGTTACAAAACCGCTACAAAAATCAAGAATGCTCATTAAGAGATGCAAAGATTCTTGCAAAGAAACTATCTTATGAAAAAGCAAAAATAATATCTGATAAAGGTAGCAATCTTTTGGTCATCGGCTGTGACCAAATACTCTTGTTTGATAAAAAAGTCTTAAATAAGCCAAATAGCTTCGAAGAGTCTTTTAAGCAAATGAAAGATTTAAGTGGAAAAAAGCATATACTTATCACGGCTACTTCATGTGTAAAGGAGTCGAAAGAAATTTGGTATTATATATCTATACAAAAAATGTGCATGAGGAAACTAAGTGACGACTATATTAAAAAATATATCGATCAGATTGGTAATAATGTTCTCAATATACTTGGAGGGTATGAAATTGAAGGAAAGGGTATCAATTTATTTGAGTCAATAGGTGATGATCTTTTTTCAATTCAGGGAATTCCAATACTGCAATTAACAAATTTCTTAAGGCAGGCGGAATTTATTGAATGATGAAAATTGGCTTAACAGGTTCAATTGCTGTTGGAAAATCATTTGTTTTGAACATATTTAAGACAAGATTTAAGATTCCGGTATTTAGCTCCGATGCATGTGTTAAGCAGATATATGCAGAAAACTCTGAGTTAAAGAAATTTATAAAAGATGAGATATTGGAGAGAGATGCAGAGTTTACGAATGAGGATATTGCCGATGTAGTTTTCAAGGAAAGTGACAAATTGCGAAAATTAGAGAAATTTATTCATCCTCTTGTTAAGATGCGCAGGGATAAATTTATTAATCAAGAACGGAAAAATGAGTCCAAATTTGTTGTTATTGAAGTACCACTGCTATTCGAAAAAAAATTAGAAAATGAATTTGATGGTGTTATTCTTGTTGATACGACAGATGAAATACAAGAAAAAAGGGTAATGCTGCGAAAAAAAATGGATAAAGAGAAGTATTTGAATATAAAATCAAATCAAATGCCAAGTAGTGAGAAAATCAGAAAATCAGATTATATCATTAACAATCATGACGAAGCGACTACTATAGAAAGCGTAAAATATATCATTGATGAGTTAAATAAAAAAATATGAGATTAAAATGAGAGAAATTGTTGTAGATATTGAGACAACTGGCTTGGATCCAAAAAAAGGTGATAAGATAATTGAGATTGCGTGCTTGGAGCTAATTAACCACATACCCACAGATAAATATTTTCATGAATATGTAAATCCAAAAGGAAAAGAAATATCGGAGGGTGCATTTAAAGTTCATGGCATATCGAATGATTTTTTAAATAGAAAACCAATTTTTGATGAAGTGGCAGATAATTTTCTTGAATTTATTGGAGATTCACCTGTACTAGCTCATAATGCATCATTTGATGTCGGATTCCTAAACCATGAGTTATCCCTTGAGAACAAAAAATTAATATCCAACGATAAAGTAATTGATACTCTTATAATAGCTAGGACTAAACATCCTGGAATGCCAAATAATCTTGATGCTCTGTGTAAGAGGTACAATATATCAGAACAAAAAAGAGGCCTGCATGATGCAAAATCTGACTGTGAGCTACTGGCTCAAGTTTATATAGAATTAATAGGAGGTAGGCAAAGCAATTTTCAACTACATGATGACGAAATAAGTAACAATATATTGGATGATGCTATAAGTAAGGTTAACCGTGAAAGAAGACCTTCACAAAAATTATCAAATGAAGAGCTTAATAAACACAGGGAATATACAAAAAAATTTATAAATAAGGCATTATGGTCTCAAAGCGACCAAAATTAATCGTTCTGCATATTTTTCTCAAAAAGTCTTAAAAAGTCTATGGGCTCAATATAAAGAGGAGGGAAACCGCCATCTCTGACACTATCAGCAATTATTCTTCTGACGAACGGGAAGAGCATTCTTGGGATTTCTACTAGTATAACGAAGGATTTATTGTTTTGTTCTATGTTATTGAGTTGAACGACACACGCGTAAGATAGTTCAACTATGAAACATTGCTCACCCTCTATTGTGGATGTAGCCTTTGTACTAATTTCAACTTCATAAATCTCATTTTTTTTGTCGAGAGTTGCTGCATTTACATTAACACTTACATTGATATCCGGTTTTGCCATCATATGAGGAAGTTTTCTTGGAACATTTGGATTCTCAAAAGAGAGATCTTTTACATATTGGCTTAGAAATTTAAAACCACTTTTTAATTCTTCGTTCATAGAAAAAACCTATTATTTATAATTACATAATAGCAGATAGCGGTATAGGGTCAATTATTTGAAAAATATGATAATATATTTTAATTATATGATTTGTGCATATATATTATTTATAAACTACTTCGATGGGTGTAACTCTTAAATGTTTGATATTATAAATCTAATTCTTTTGATTATTGTCATATTTATCTTGATAATGCTACGTTCTGTACTTGGACGAAAAACTGGTTTAGAAAAACCGGTTATTATCGACTTTAAGGAGGCAAAGAGTAAGGCCTCTAAAACTGATCCAGAAGATGATGTTGCCAGCCTTCCAGAAATGGTTGTGGATGAAAAAAAAATAAGTAGATATGAGAACGAATTAAAGTATCTAGAAAAATCATTAAATGGCTTTAAGGTTGAATATTTTAAGGAAGGTGCAATCAAAGCATACGAAATGATCTTGATTGGGCACTCCGAGGAGGATCATGATATCTTGAACTCACTCTTAGGGAAAGAGCTTTATGATGATTTCAAGCTATCCATTGATGTAAGAAATGAAAGCGCACAAAAACTAGAATATAGTATGATTAAAGTAAGTGAATTACATATTGATGATATAAAAATAGAAAAAAATATGGCAAGTATAATCTGCAGTATTCATGCCGAGACTAACTCAACTATAAGTGAGTTGAAGGATGATGAAAAATTCACGAAAAGAAACAGTGCAAAGACAAAGGAAGTTTGGACGTTTAGTAAAAATTTAAAGTCCAAAGATCCAAATTGGAAAGTATTAGATATAAGCCGACTTAATTAAATACGGCAAATAATGATTGATAAGATAAATAAAGAGCGACTTCAAAAAGTGCCATTTGAAGGTATTAAAGGCTGGGTGCATGATAATCATTTGGATGCATTTACAACACTAAATAAAAGTGCGAAGTGTGGTTCGTTATATCAAAAAATACTGAGTAATAATATGGCACGAAGATATTTTGAAAAGAATTACCAGCCTTATAGAATTTTAAAAAAACATAATGAGGGAAGTCTCTACACGGGCTATTTTGAACCAACCTTATTTGCCTCGCTGGATAAAACAGAGAAATATCATTACCCAATATATGGTCCTCCAAAAAATAATTCAGATAAAATTATAAATTTAACTAGAAAAGAGCTTGAAGAAAAAATATATTGGGACCTTCCAATATTAGCATGGTTATCAGACCCAGTGGCACTATATTTTATGCACATTCAAGGCTCTGGTACTTTAAAATTTGAAAATGGCGATGAACGAAGATTTGTATTTCACAGTAAGAATAATCACGAGTACACGTCAATAGGGAGATATTTAACAGACAATAACCATATAAATAGAGACGATATATCCATGGAGTCGGTAAAGAAATGGTTGTATTTAAGTCCAGAAAATATGTCAAAAAAGAACATAAATAAGTCATTTATTTTTTTTAAAGAAGATGAGAAGAGTGTTGCAAATCCATATCCGTTGGGTCAACTTGGCATAAGATTAACCCCCTTCAGGTCACTCGCTGTCGACATGTCAATATACAGTATTAATACTCCAATCTGGCTTGATACAGAAATACAAATTAAAGACTCTAAAAAGTTTGAAATATTCCAGAGATTGATGTTTGCACAAGACAAAGGATCAGCAATAAAGGGCTTATTTAGGGGGGATATTTTCTTTGGAAATAATGAAAATGCTGGAAATATGAAATCTCAGGGGGATATAATTATATTTGATAAAATATGACGAAAAATAATAAAAAAATATCGAGTAGTGACTTGAGGTTATGGAGTCAAATATTAGATAAGGTTGAGCCAATCAAAAAGTCCGGTAAGTCCAAAGCAGTAAATCAAGATAAAAGTGTTTTTGATGATAACAACATAATTTCCAGAGAGCCCAAAGAACAAAGTACTGCCAAAAAGAAAATTAGACAAAACAAAGTTATAAATGAAGGGTTACCTAATATAACCTCGTCCATTAACTCTGATGAGAAAGTTGAGTTTACAGGGATCCATCGCAGATTAGAACAAAAAATGTCAAGGGGTCAAATCGAAATTGAATCGACTTTAGACTTGCATGGTATGACGCAAGAAGAAGCAAAAAATGCTACTATTAAGTTCGTGAAAATGGCAAAAAAAAACAACTTTAACATTGTGCTAATCATTACAGGAAAAGGTATATCAAAAGAAAATAGAAATGATGCATATAGTGGTGGATATGCGCGTGGCGTTCTAAATCAACAGCTTTCAAATTGGCTTAAGTTACCTCAAATTAGAAATGACATAAACGGTTATAGGTATGCAAACGTAAAGCATGGCGGAGAAGGAGCCTATTATATTCTCTTGAAAACTTGATTATAGGATAAACTTTGAGAGATCTGCATTATTTGCAAGATCTTCAATATGACTTGTCACGTAATCTTGATCAATTGTTATATTCTTTTCATCAAGATCTGGTGCTGTAAAGCTTATATCATCAAGAACTCTCTCTAAAACAGTATGAAGTCTCCTAGCACCAATATTTTCAACATTCGAATTCACACTTACTGCAATGTCAGCAATTTTTTCTATGGCATCTTTCGAAAATTTTAACGTAAGACCTTCTGTATCCATAAGTGCGATATATTGCTTAATTAAGCTCGCTTCCGTATCCGTTAAGATACTAACAAAATCCTCTTTTGATAGGGCGCCAAGCTCTACTCTTATTGGCAATCTACCTTGAAGTTCAGGTAGCAGGTCTGATGGTTTTGCAAGATGAAATGCTCCTGATGTAATAAATAGTATGTGATCTGTTTTAACAATACCATGTTTTGTTGATACGGATGTTCCTTCAATTAAAGGGAGTAAATCCCTCTGCACTCCCTCTCGGCTTACATCAGCACCTTGTCGGTTCTCACGAGCACAGATTTTATCTATTTCGTCAATAAAAACAATTCCGTGATTTTGGACACTTTTAAGTGCCTCTTGTACAATAGTATCGTGGTCGAGTAGATTATCAGACTCCTCTTGCAAAAGAATTTCATAGCTATCTTTTACAAGCATCTTTTTTGACTTATATTTATCACCCATTGCTTTTCCAAGCATATCGCCAATATTCAACATACCCATTTGTGCACCTGGCATACCTGGCACTTCAAACGAGGTCAAATTTGCAGCTGAGTCTTTAATTTTTAGATCTATCTCTTTATCGTCCAGCTCGCCATCCCTTAATTTTTTTCTAAACGACTCTTTGGTAGATTCCGATGCATTATCACCAACTAGCGCATTCACAACTCTTTCCTCCGATAACAGGTGAGCTTTAGCCTCAACTTCTTTACGTTTTTTTTCTTTTACCATTGCAATAGCTGTTTCAACTAAATCACGAATAATTTGTTCAACATCACGCCCAACATAGCCAACTTCCGTGAATTTTGTTGCCTCGACTTTTATGAATGGTGCATCAGCCAATTTTGCAAGTCTTCGTGAAATTTCTGTTTTGCCAACGCCTGTGGGCCCTATCATGAGTATATTCTTTGGTAATATCTCATCCTTTAATGGGCCAGTTAGTTGCTGTCGACGCCATTGGTTTCGCAAGGCTATGGCGCATGCCCTTTTCGCTTTATTTTGGCCAATAATAAATCTATCTAATTCAGATACTATTTCTCTTGGTGAAAAGTCCGACATATCATTCCTTTATTTTAATGCTTTCAACAATTAGATTATTGTTTGTGTATACACAAATATCAGACGCAATTTTCATAGATTTTTCTGCAATTTCTTGTGCATTCATATCTGTGTTGTATAACGCCTTTGCTGCAGCAAGCGCATAATTACCACCCGAACCAATTGCAATTGCGCCATCTTCAGGCTCTAGTACATCACCATTCCCTGTCAGAACAAAGCTACAGTCATTATCTGCTACCAGCATCATTGCCTCTAGTCTACGCAAATATCTATCAAGTCTCCAATCCTTAGCCAATTCAACAGCGGCTCTAGTGAGTTGGGTAGGATACTGCTCAAGTTTCGCTTCCAGTCGATCAAATAATGTAAGTGCATCAGCTGTTGAACCAGCGAATCCTGCAATAACTTCTTGACCTGGGCCAAGTCTTCTTACTTTTTTTGCGTTGTTTTTTATTATTGTTTGGCCAAGGCTAACTTGACCATCACCAGCAATCACAACACTATCGGCTTTTCTTACCATAATTATGGTAGTACCAACCATATTCTTTTCGTTATGCTCAATCATTTAATCCCTATCATTTTAGTCACGCACGAACTTTTATCATATTTAACATATGTTAATAATATGATTATTATAATATATATGTCGATTGTGATATATATATTCAAGATTTTAACCAATGGAAATTGATAATGGATAAAAATAAAACAAGAGAAGCTCTTGTGGAGAGAAAAACAAAAGAAACAAGTATTTCTTGTAAATTACTTCTAGATGGCACCGGTAAATCAAAGATTGATACTGGTATCGGATTCCTTGATCACATGCTAGAGCAGGTTGCCCGACATGGCTTGCTCGATATTGAGTTAAAAGCTGAGGGAGATTTGCATATTGATATGCATCACACGACAGAAGATATTGGAATTGTAATGGGAACAGCAATAAAACAGGCATTAGGAGACAAATCAGGAATAAGAAGATTTTCTCATATATTAATTCCAATGGATGAAGCATTAACTCAAATTTCATTAGATATTTCTGGTAGGCCTTATTTAAGGTGGGCAGTTAATCTAAATTCACCGAAGATAGGTGAGATGGACTCGGAGCTTTTTAAAGAATGGTTTTATGCATTTGCGCATAACAGTGACATGACATTGCACATTGAAAACTTGCATGGAAGTAATGCGCACCATATCATTGAGTCATGTTATAAGGGTCTTGCAAGGTGCGTAAGAGAAGCGATTGCAATTGATCCACGTACAAACGGCTCAATTCCAACTACAAAAGGGGTTCTGTAACTTAGTATTAAATATGGCTCTATTCGAAATATATATAAAAAAAAAGAGTTTTGATGATAATAATGAGCAAATCTTAATCTATCGGGATAAGATCTCTTACATAGCATTAATTTTTCCGCCATTATGGTTTTTATTGAATAAGAATTTCTTTTTAGTTCCAGTTTACGTTGGAGTTACCTACCTATTATATTTAATCTCTTTGTATCTTGGATCGGTAATATTAATATTTGGCATCATATTCATAAATCTATTTTTTGGATTTCAATCAAATCTTGTAAGAGAATGGTTATTAAGTTTTAGGGGTTATAAGTTAGAGATGATTGTCACTTCAGAGAGTCAAATTAGTGCTTATAATATATATAGAAATAACAAAAAGAACGAAGTCATACCAAATGTCAATATAAGTCAAAATAATACTGATTCTGATAGTGGTGATGAAGGAGCAATTCTAAATATATTTTAATAGCTTTATGTGACAAGTATGGAAATTATAGGAATAATCGATTATGGATCTGGAAATATCCATTCCGCAACAAAAGCCTTTGAAACAGCTGTAAAAGATATCAACAAAGAGATAAAAATCATACGTGTCAACAATTCAGCCGATATAAAGACTTGCGATCGCATTGTTCTTCCGGGGGTTGGGGCATTTGAAGATTGTAAATCCGGTCTCAATGATGTTGAAGGGCTCCTTCCATCGCTTGAAAAAAAAATCTTAGATGAGGGCACGCCATTTTTAGGTATTTGTGTTGGTATGCAATTGCTTGCTGATCAGGGCTTCGAAGGCAATAAGACGGCAGGTTTTGGATGGATTCCAGGGGTAGTAAATAAAATACCATCAATGCCAGGTCTTAAAATCCCTCATATGGGTTGGAATAATATAATATTTAATAGACCTCATAGTATTTTTAATGAATTAGATAATAATGAGGAAATAACAGCATATTTTGTTCATTCTTACTATTTTCAGGTAAAAAACATAGAAAATTTATTAGGATACTGTGTTTATGGTAATGAAATTACCGCTGTCGTCGGTAAAGATAATATCATTGGGTGTCAATTCCATCCTGAGAAAAGCCAGAAAATAGGTTTGAAATTTATTAAAAATTTTATAAATTGGAGTCCATAATGATCTTATTTCCTGCAATTGATATTAAAAATGGTGAATGTGTCCGTTTGAGACTTGGAGAAATGCAGGATTCGACAACTTATAATAGCAATCCATTTTTACAAGCAAAAGAATTCCAAGAAGTTGGTTTTGAATGGGTTCATATTGTTGATCTGGATGCAGCCGTAAATAGTAAAAGTAAAAACCAGCCTATCATTGAAGAAATAATTAAAAAAACAAATTTAAAGGTTCAGCTCGGCGGAGGGATAAGAACAATGGAAACTATAAACCATTGGCTATCAGTAGGTGCTGCAAAATTAGTATTAGGTACAATAAGTATTACTAACATCAGTTTAGTAAAGAAAGTAGCGAGTAGATATCCTAAAAAAATTGTTTTAGCGCTCGATAGCAAAGATGAATATGTATGTATAGAGGGATGGAAGAAACAAACAGAAGTCAACATTTTTGATCTTGTAAAGGAATATGAAAATTGTGAAATTGACTCAATACTTCATACGGACATAAATAGAGATGGGATGCTTGAGGGATTAAACTTTAAAGGATCAAAAAAATTAGCTTTAGCGACAAATATATCAGTGATATTAAGTGGTGGTTTAAACTCTATTGACGACATCATAAAACTCAATGAAGATGAAAACTCCCTTTTTAAGGGAGCAATAATCGGTAAAGCCCTATATGAAAAAAAAATAGATCCGGCAGAGGCCCTTAAAATTATCAAAAGTGGGGATTTATAATTGCTTAAATCGAGAATAATTCCATGTCTAGATGTCAACAATGGGCGTGTTGTGAAAGGCACTAATTTTGTTAATCTTATAGATGCAGGTGACCCAGTTGAAGTTGCAAAAATTTATGACACACAAGGGGCTGACGAGATATGCTTTTTAGATATCACCGCAAGCCATGAAAATCGAGATACGATCTACGACATTGTAAGAAAGACAGCAGAGGTATGTTTTATGCCACTCACTGTTGGTGGGGGTATAAGTAAAATAGAGCATATTCGTACATTATTGCTATCTGGAGCTGACAAAGTATCTGTAAATTCAGCAGCAGTAAAAGACAATAACTTTGTAAGGTATGCTGCAGATAAGTATGGTTCCCAATGTATAGTGGTCGCCGTAGATGCAAAAAAAAATGATGCAAAGAATAATTGGGAAGTTTATACTCATGGAGGAAGAATTAATACAGAGATTGACGTATTGCAGTATGTCGAGAGAATTGTATCATTAGGCGCAGGTGAACTTTTAATTACATCAATGGATAAAGATGGAACAAGATCTGGATTTGACAATATACTTATAAAAAAAATCACAGACATAGTTAATGTTCCAGTAATCGCAAGTGGTGGGGTTGGTACCCTACAACATTTAGTCGATGGTATAAAGATTGGACATGCCGACGCTGTTTTAGCAGCTTCTATTTTCCATTTTGGGGAATATACAATTAATCAAGCTAAGCAATTTATGAAAAAAGAGGGAATAAATGTCAGATAGGGGGAATGTTGTGTCTGGTGGTTCTATGAAAAATATAGATTATTTAGAAAAGCTTACGAAAACAATAAAAGATAACGCTTTTAAAGACGTGGATTTATCATATACTGCAAAATTAATTGGTGATATTGAATTTTTATCCAAAAAGATTGGTGAAGAAGCAACAGAAGTAATAGTTGCAGCATTGTCAAAAGATAGAGAAAATTTAAAAAGAGAAGCTGCAGATTTAATTTATCATTTAATGGTATTACTTGAGCAAGGTGATTTAACCATTGATGATGTCTGCGACGAGCTTATGAGAAGAAGAGATGTGTCAGGACACGAAGAAAAAAAATCCAGAAAATGATAATTTTGTCACATGCATCAATCAAAAAATCAAAATTCACCATATATAATTTTTTCAAAAGAAGAATGGTCTGATTTGGGTTTCGGGGCTACCTTAAACCTAACTGAGAATGAAATTACGAAGCTCAGAGGATTAAACGAACCTATGTCCATAGATGAGGTTAGAGATGTTTATTTACCAATATCGCGTCTCCTAAACTTATATGTCTCGGGTACTCAGAAATTATTTGAGTCAACAAATTTATTTCTAGGAAAAAAAAATCTTAAAGTGCCATTTATTATTGGTATTGCAGGTTCTGTTGCGGTTGGTAAGAGTACCACATCAAGGATTCTGCAGGCTCTATTATCGAAATGGTCAGATAATATGACAGTATCACTTGTTAATACAGATGGTTTTCTAATGAGCAATGAGAACCTTGAAAAGAGAGAGCTGATGGAGCGAAAGGGCTTTCCTGAGAGCTATAATTTGTCACAATTACTTGATTTTTTAAACTCAGTCAAATCTGGAAAAGGAAATATTAAAGCCCCTGTTTACTCACATATGCATTATGACAACGTTCCTGGTAAATTTATTTATGTAAATAATCCTGACATACTTATTATTGAAGGCTTAAATGTACTTCAACCAGCGCCTCTACCTAGAGATGGAAGCGCAATTCCTTATGTGTCTGATTTTTTTGATTTTTCAATATTTGTTGATGCTGACGAAAAGAATATTAAAAATTGGTATATTCAGAGATTTCTAAAACTGAAGGAGACAGCATTTAAAGAAGAAAAATCATATTTCAATAAATACTCATATTTATCAGATGAAGATGCGGTGAATGTTGCAAAAACGCTATGGGAAAAAATAAATTATGTAAATTTAGTTGAAAATATACTACCAACCAGACAAAGAGCCAGTCTTATAATTAGGAAGTTAGAAAATCACTCAGTTGATCAAATTTCATTAAGAAAGCTATAAAATATACTTCCGAATTTCATTCTGTATTTCTTCAATGTCAGAAAGATCTAATTTGCCACCATCCCTCTGTAAAATCTTTGAAGCTAAATAGTTTCCAGCTTTCAAGCAATCAATTGGACAAGATTTATTTAGGTATGCTTTGAGATAGCCAGAAACAAATAAATCGCCAGCTCCAGTAGAATCTATACATTCTTCAACGTAGTTAGACTCCGAACTATAAAGTATACCCTTTTCCATAGATAGAGAACCTTCCTTACCAGATGTCATGACCAATTTTTCAACGAATCCAGATAGCTCTGCCATTTTTTTCATTAGATCTACTTCATTCCCAACCTCTAAAAGGCTCATCATCTCCGCCTTATTACCAAAAAGAAGGCTAATTTTATTTGTTTTTATAAGTTCTAAAAATTGATTTCTGTATTTATCTACGCAACTTACATCTGATAGAGAAATTGCCGTAAAACCATTATTTGTAATCGTCCTATTGATGGACTCATATACAAGTTCAATCCCGCAAGGGGAGTAAAATAAATAACCTTCTACAAAAACACCGGAAATTTCTTCAAATGCAGCCTGTGGTATGTCAAAGGCATTAAGGTTTTCTGATGCACCTAGACAGGTATTCATTGTTCTTTCCCCATCCGGTGTTACATATATTAGAGATAAGCCCGTTGTTGATTTATCATCAAAAACCATATGTGTTGTTTTAATATGATGCTTTTCAGTTTGTTCCAAGTAGATCTTGCCATAGTAGTCTTTACCTATTTTTCCAATGAAACTGATTTTCTCGTTTAGCACTGAAAGACCGCATGCGCTATTATTAGCACTACCTCCAGAGAGTATTTTCTTATTAGATATAAGCTCTAACCTATCATTTATTTCATTAGGTGTGACAATTTGCATCTTACCGATAAAATCTTGGTTAATTTTATCTATTTCATCAACATGAGAAATTATATCGATAATTGCGTTACCAATAAAAAGTACATTCATAGTATTATTTGTTACTTAATATCTTTTAACAAATAACTCAGTTTTTTTGATTATTTGTTTATTTTCATATTCATAGACAATTGGAATTCCAGTTGTTATTTCTACATTAATAATTTCTTCTACGCTTAATTCCTCTACATGCATTATGATAGATCTGAGTGAGTTACCGTGGGCTGCAATTATTACATTTTCACCATTATATAATTTCGGAAGAATATTCTTCTTAAAGTAAGGGATAGTTCTATCGCATGTATCTTTCAGGCTCTCACCATTTTCAGGGGCAATCTCATAAGAGCGCCTCCATAACTTGACTTGTTCATCACCCCACTTATTGCGTGCCTCATCCTTATTCATACCAGTTAAGTCACCATAGTTTCTCTCATTTAATGATTGATCTGAAGTAATTTGAATATCTTTCTTTAGAACATACAGGACAATCTCAAGTGTGTTTTTTGCCCTTTTCAGCGCACTCGAATAAGCGTGATCGATGTTAACTTTTAAGTTTTGGATTGCAAATGCGGCTAACTTTGCTTCTATTTTACCTTGATCAGTAAGGCTCACATCTTCCCATCCCGTAAATAGATTTAATTTATTCCACTCACTTTCACCATGCCTTAGTATTATCAATTTTGACATATAATTTCCTACTTCTCTAAGTTTAAAACGTCGTCCATGTTGTAATAACCGGGGTCTTGTTCCAAAGACCATTTAGCTGCTAACATCGCACCTTGTACAAAGATTTTCCTGCTCAAAGCTGAATGAGATAATGTAATTACTTCATCATTACCAGCAAAGATAACAGAATGCTCACCAACAACATTACCGCCCCTTATAGCAGAGAAGCCGATTGAATTTTTATCTCTTCGGCCTGTGTTACCATATCTTTGATAAACAGCATTCGTCTCCAGATTTATTGATCGTCCTTTTGCAGCAGACTCTCCAAGTAATAAGGCTGTTCCGGATGGAGCGTCAATTTTTTGATTATGGTGCATTTCAGTTATTTCTATGTCAAAATCTGGTAATAATTTTGCAATTTTTTTTGTCATTTGAGATAGTATATTTATTCCTAAACTCATATTACCAGATTGCACAAGAACAGCATGATTTCCTGCATTTTTTAACTTATCTATGTCCTTTTGTTGAAATCCTGTTGTGCCTATTATATGAGAAATTCTTGCTTGCGCTGCAAGCATAGTATTTTCAAGAGTTGTTTTTGGATTTGTGAAGTCTATAATCACGTCGGCAAATTCTATAAGCTCTATTATATCAGGTACGATTTTAATATTCATAGCGTCTGTACCTATCAGTTGACCTATATCCTTTCCAATCCAATCAGAGTCAGATGATTCTGACGCGCCAATAATATCGACGTCAGCATCCTCATGAGCGTATTTCAACAATTCGCGACCCATTTTCCCAGCTGCACCTGCAATAATCGTTTTCATAATAGATCCATATTAATTTTTTTGAAATCATCTTACGATGAAATATCTTTTAATGCAAAAAATCTCTAAAAAAAATCTTTAAACTTCTTAAAAAAACTACTACTTAGGGGGTTGGTTTTTTCATTTGAAATCTTTTCAAATTCTTCAAGTAATTCTTTTTGCTTCTTGGTCAGATTTATTGGTGTCTCAACAGAAATTTGTAAGTGAAGGTCACCAAAGTTATTTCTTCTGATAACGGGCATTCCTTTACTTCTTAGTCTTAGATGCTTATTTGTTTGTGAGCCCTCAGGCAGACTAACACTTAGTTTTCCACCATCAATTGTAGGTATATCAATTTGACCTCCTAAAGTGGCTTTAACCATTGATACAGGAATATTTAGATAAAGATCGGACCCATCTCTTTGGAATAGTTTATGTGGTTTGATGGATACAAATATATATAAATCACCATTTCTACCGCCCCGAATTCCTGCTTCACCCTGACCACTTAACCTAATCCTGTTACCATCTTCAACACCTGCTGGTACATTTACACTCAGTTTTTTGGGCTTCTTTACTCTTCCTTCGCCATTACAAGATTTACACGGATTAACAATAATTTGGCCTCTACCCTGACAAGAAGTACAAGTCCTTTCAATTGTGAAGAATCCTTGGCTCGCACGCGTTTTACCAGATCCTTTGCAATTAGGGCAAACTATTGGGGCCTCACCTTTCTGACTACCATTACCACTACAATTTTCACAAGCAGAATTCATTGGAACATTGATAGTATCTAATTTACCATGGTAGGCCTCTTCAAGACTTATTTCCATATTATACCTTAGGTCAGAGCCTCTATTAGATGTTTCTTGGGATCTTGAAGATGATGTAAAGTCACCGAAAAAGTCATTAAAGATATCAGAAAATGATGATGAAAAATTGCCATCAAACCCACTCGCAGAATATCCTCTGCCTCCTGATCCATCAAATGCCGCATGACCGTATCTGTCATACGCTGCTCTACTTTCAGGATTTTTTAGCCTTTCGTAGGCTTCTGATATTTCTTTGAATTTCGCTTCAGCGTCTGGATTTCCAGCATTATGGTCTGGATGATGTTTTTTTGCTAATTTTCTAAAGGCACTTTTTAGTGATTTTTCATCACAGCTTTTATCAACTCCTAATACATCGTAATAATCTTTTTTCGCCATATTAGTCTTCCTCCAATTAGGAAAGCTATGAATTATGAGTTTTTATCTTCGTCAACTTCTTCAAAATCAGCATCTACTATTGTACTATCTTCTGACTCAGAGCCCTCAGTATTGGGAGTTTCACTATTTTCTTGAGCTTTATATATAGCCTCTCCAAGTTTCATAGCTTCTTGAGTTAATATTTCCAAATCGCTAGCTATTTTTTCCGAGTCGTCACTATCTAATGAAGTTTTTATTTGTTCTATAGCTTCCTCAATTGATTTTTTGTCATCCTCGCTTATTTTGTCACTATTCTCGCTGAGACTTTTCTCTGTGCCGTGAATTAAAGACTCAGCCTGATTTCTTATTTCTATAAGTTCTTTTTTAGCTTTGTCTTCTTCCGCATGTTCTTCAGCATCTTTCACCATTTTTTCAATATCAGAGTCAGATAGTCCACCTGAGGCTTGAATTTTGATTGATTGTTCCTTGTTAGTGGCTTTGTCGACTGCCTTAACATTTACAATACCATTTGCATCAATATCAAATGTTACCTCAATCTGTGGTATGCCGCGAGGTGCGGGAGATATTCCAACTAGGTCGAAATTACCAAGTAATTTGTTGTCAGCTGCCATTTCTCTTTCGCCTTGAAAGACTCGGATAGTAACTGCTGATTGATTATCTTCTGCAGTTGAGAAAGTCTGACTCTTTTTTGTAGGAATTGTTGTATTTCTCTCGATTAACCTCGTAAATACGCCACCTAATGTCTCAATACCTAATGATAGTGGTGTTACATCTAATAATAGGACATCTTTTACATCACCCTGTAATACACCAGCTTGTATTGCTGCACCAATTGCCACAACTTCGTCAGGGTTTACACCTCTGTGTGGCTCTTTACCAAAGAAATTCTGTACTTTCTCCAGTACTTTAGGCATTCTGGACATGCCTCCTACCATTACAACTTCGTCAATCTCGCCCGCTTTCAAACCTGCATCTTTCAAAGCTTTTTGGCATGGAGTTATTGTATTTTCAATTAAGTCAGCAACGAGCGTTTCAAATTTTGCTCTCGTAAGTTTTATATTTAGATGTTTTGGGCCGGATTGATCAGCCGTAATAAATGGAAGATTTATTTCTGTTTGAGTCGTTGACGATAGCTCAATTTTTGCTTTTTCGGAAGCTTCTTTTAATCTTTGAAGTGCCAACTTATCTTTAAGAAGATCAACTCCTTGATCCTTTTTAAACTCCTCTGCAAGGTATGTTACGAGTCTTGTGTCAAAATCTTCACCACCAAGAAATGTATCACCATTTGTCGACTTAACTTCAAATACACCGTCACCTATCTCAAGGATAGATATATCAAATGTACCACCACCTAGATCGTATACTGCAATGGTTTGCCCATCTTTACGATCAAGACCATAGGCTAGGGCGGCAGCGGTTGGCTCATTGATAATTCTTAATACCTCAAGACCAGCAATTTTTCCTGCATCTTTGGTTGCTTGTCTTTGTGCATCATTGAAATAAGCTGGAACTGTTATAACTGCTTGGGTCACGTTTTCAGAAAGGAAACTTTCAGCCGTTTCTTTCATTTTTTGGAGGATAAAGGCAGAGATTTGTGAGGGCGAATATTTTTCTGCTCGAGCCTCTACCCACGCATCTCCATTTTCTGCTTTTGAAATCTTGTAAGGGACAATATCTTTATCTTTTTTTACAAGGGGATCATCAAATCTTCGTCCCATAAGTCTTTTTACTGCAAAAAGAGTGTTTTCTGGATTTGTAACAGCTTGCCGTTTTGCCGGAAGACCGGTAATTCGTTCAGAATCTTCACCAAATGCAACCATTGATGGTGTTGTTCTTGCACCTTCTGAATTTTCAATAACTTTTGGATCCTTGCCATCCATCACTGCTACACAAGAATTCGTTGTTCCTAAATCAATGCCTATAATCTTAGCCATTCCTATACTCCTTAAATTTAAAAAAAGTAATGAATATGTTAATCATAATCCCTATAAGTGTTATATAAGGCTAAAAAATATTCCTGCAAGATATTAATTTAATTTTTTTATTAAACTTTATACACGCATTGGCATCAGAACATACAGTGTTGCTTCATCATTTGGATCTAACACTAAGCATGGCGAATTTGGTTCAGAAAATAACAGCTTCGCTGAGTCGCCACCTAGTTGTGATAGAATATCTAACAAGTATTTTGAATTAAAACCAATTTCAAAGTCGTCACCCTTGAAATCTACTGAGATTTCTTCAATTGCAGTTCCTGCTTCGGGACTTGTTACTGATAAAGTGAGGCTGTTATCTTTGAGGGATAATTTTACCGCTCGCCCTCGTTCACTTGATAGAGTTGCAACTCTGTCTACAGCATTGGTGAGTATGCTAGCTTTCACTATCATATTTTTATCATTTTGGAAAGGTATTACCCTCTGATAGTCTGGGAAAGTTCCATCAATGACCTTTGATGTCACTTCAATACTATTAAAGACAAATTTTAATTTGTTTTCTGATATTTTTACTTCGACATCTCCATCATTTTCAATTGTTAGTTTCTGTATTTCAGAAATTGTTTTTCTAGGTATGATTACCCCTGGCATACCTGACGCTCCCTCAGGTAATGTTAACTCAGCTTGTGCTAGACGATGTCCATCGGTAGAAACAGTTCTTAAAGTTGACAGCTTATCGTTATCAGCTGCTTTTGACTCATGGAAGTAAATACCATTTAAGTAATATCTTGTTTCCTCGTTTGATATTGCAAATTTTGTTTTTTCAATCAATCTGTTTAACTCTCCGCTTACTATTGTAAATGTATGAGAAAATTCATTGTTTGATATTTCTGGGAAGTCTGATCTTGGGAGCGTTTGTAGCTTAAAATTTGATTTACCAGAGCTTATTGTTAAGTGGTCCTGGCTGTCCTCTTTTGATAGAGTTATCTCAGCCTCGTCCGGTAGCTTCCTTATGATATCATACATCAGATGTGCTGGGGCGGTAAGGCTCCCTCCCTTTTTAATATTTGCATCAATTTCCTCAATTAACTCAATGTCTAAGTCGGTTGAGATTAATTTTAATCCAACACCTTCAGCAATTATCAGAATATTTGCGAGTATCGGAATAGTATTACGTCTTTCAACGACATTTTGTACGTGAGTGAGTGCTTTAAGGAACTGATTTTTTTGAAGTATAGCTTCCATCAGAGTTTTCGTATAGTTATGTATTTATGTTAGAATATAAAAATATCCCTCAATGTACTAATATTTATTATAATAATTGACAGGAAATGTTAGTAAATTACTCTTTTAGGGAGTTTTCGAGTGTCGTAATAGACTCTTTAATGCTTGGATCAGCATTAATTAGTTTCTCAATTTTTCTAACCGCATGAAGAACAGTGGTGTGATCCCTGCCTCCAAATTTTCTCCCAATCTCAGGAAGAGAACGAGTAGTCAATACTTTTGCTAAGTACATCCCAATTTGTCTTGGGTAAACTATTGTTTTATGTCTCCTTGATGACAGTATATCCTGTTTTGTCACATTAAAATGACCACTTATTGTCCTCAAAACATCCTCAATCATAATCTGACGATTTTGCTCCTCACTGATCAAATCTTGTATTGATAGAGCAGCTTCTTCAACTGTAATGGGTCTTTTATTAAGGCTGTGCGCGGCTATAATCCTATTCATTGCACCTTCAAGTTCTCTGCCTGAGCTTTGTATCCTTCTTGCGAGAAAATCAAGCACCGACGGTGATATTTCAATACGGGTATTTCCACGTAATGTTTGAGCAAGCTTCTTTTCCAGTATTCCTCTTCGAATGTCAAAATCAGTTGGGCCAATCTGTGCAACCAATCCGCCTGATAATCTCGATTTCATTCTATCATCAAGCATTTCAAGTTTTGATGGTGCCGAGTCTCCAGCAATAACAATCTGATGTTTAGAAGTATCGAGAGCGTTAAAGATATGACAAAATTCTTGTTGTACAGATTTGCCTTGAAGAAACTGCATATCATCAATTAGAAGCAGGTCAACGTCTGCAAATACTTTTTTAAAGCTGATTGTATCTTTTGATTTCACAGCTTCAACAAATGAGCTCATGAATCTAACGGCGGATAAGAATAAGATCTTTCTTTCAGGATGCCTGGCTTTTGACTCCCATGCTATTGCATTCAATAAGTGTGTCTTTCCAGTTCCAACTGGCCCGTGGATATATAAAGGATTAAATTCAACGGGAATATTTTTTTGAGGCTGTGAAACTCGCATTGCTGCTGCATGTGCAAGGGCATTTGATCTTCCAACGACATAGTTATTGAAAGTATATCTTCTGTCTAGCGGAGAGCTTGTACTAATCAGAGATGTTTCATCATTTTGATCAGTTAATGAATGATTTTGAATCCCAGTATGAGTGGCATCGTTATCACTTGTTGAATTGTTCGTCTTCTCACCATGATTTCGAACCCGCAACTCAATATGATTAATCTCCGGTATTTCTTGTTTCCAAATTTCAGTTAATTTTTCTGAGTATCTTGATTTGATCCAGCTTTTCAAAAAAAGTGTTGGCAATGACAGGGTCAAGGTTCCATTTTCGATACTGTGTACCTCCATTCTGGTAAACCAGCTATTGTACAAATCTTCTCCTATTTGAATACGTAAATTTCGACTCACCTTATTCCAGCTATCATTTATATTTATCTTTTTATTTGGGTTAGCTATTGTTGTATCCATGGTAACCCTTCAAATTTCCAGCCATTAACTCGGGCTCTATGATGGAGTTCGTCTGGATCACCCTCAAACCCATAGGCGACATTGTAACAGCAAGCCCAGCCGCGTTCAGCCATCATTTCTGCCGCTCTTGCACTTCTGGCTCCTGAACGACATATGAATACTAGGGGGTACTCTTTATCTTTGGACCCATCTGGAATAATGTCCTCCAACTCCTCTACAAAATTTCTATTCAAGTCACCGCCTGGGAAAAACTGCTGTTCAACATGTACAAATGATTTTTTTAAAGATGAGAGGTCTGGGTATCCAACATAGTTAAGCTCTGCTTTTGTTCTAACATCAACCAGAAAACTAGGATTCAAATTTTCGAGAATGGCCCATGCTGTTGTTGGATTTATGTCTCCTGCATATTCTACATTTGTATTAATTATATCGATTTGCATTTGACCTATAATCCCTATATTGACGTGGTTTTGTTGGAACCTTAACGAATAATTCTTTTGGAATTATCATGGTTACTATATGTAAATATAAATTTATTGGAAAGACTATTTTTTATTAATCAGTATACGGAATACTTAATTTATAGAAAATAAACTTATCAATCAATATTTATAAAAACTAACAACCGACTGTAGAATAATAATAAATTTTAATTATAATTTGAGGCCTCTTAATTATATATTTTCATATAAAGACAACATTTTTTTTTAGAAAAATTGAATGGATTTGGTTTCCTTTTCTGAGCGGTTTGACACTTTAATTATAAGCTATTGATATAACGTAATAATTTACTAAGAAAAAAAAATATAAATATGGGCAGAGGTTTGAGCAAGAATAAATGACTCTGGTTACCGATGTTAAAGGATATTTACTCAGGCTTTTATGAGTTTATTAGTTTTTTGGTAAGTCGTGAAATTTTTCTTGATGCCATTTTCTTATTGAAGGCACCTTTCTGAGCACCTTTCATGAGTTGACTTTCAGCATTAACTAGGGCTTCCTTGGCATTATCCTTATTACCAGCCTCAATAGATGCTTCTGCTTTTTTTATGAATGTACGAACCATACTTCTTCTCATCTTGTTAATGAGCGTACGTCTTTCAATTTTTCGTACCATTTTTTTCGCAGACTTAGTATTTGCCAATTTCACGTTCCTTTTGGTTAATATCTGCATATATAGAGATTGAATGATATTCAGTCAACTCAATTATGCATTAATTTTTGAATTTGGGCCTTCTTTTTTCAAGAAAAGCATTCATGCCTTCTACGCCATCATTGGTTTTTAGTAATTTGAAGAATATGGATTTTTCTTCTTTTAATCCACTCTTTAGGCTATCATTAAAGGCATCCTTAATTAATTTTTTTGTAGAAATTATTGCCTCAATTGGTTTTAGTGATATTTCATTGGCTATTCTAATTGCATTTTCTATTAATATTGTTTCGTCATATACATGGTTTACAAGACCAATATTTTTTGCTTCTTCAGCAGTTACTACATCGCCTGTCAAGCATAGCTCCATCGCTTTACCCTTCCCAATCTTCTCTGGTAATCTTTGTGTTCCACCCCCGCCACAAATAAGACCTAAGCTAATTTCAGGCTGTGAAAATTTTGCACTCTTTGAGGCCAGAATAATATCACACATTAATAAAAGCTCATTACCTCCACCATAAGCAATACCGTCAACTGCGGCAATTATGGGTTTTTTAATATTGTCGATAAATTCCCATTTATAGATAAAATCTGGGTCTAAGGAAAGCTCGTGGATATCAGCACCAGCGCAAAAGTTATCTGAACCGGAGATAATAATACACTTAATTAATTTTGACTGGTCACATTTTTTTAAAGCGTCAACCAATTCACAAGTTAATTCATTATTCAATGCATTATATTTATTTTTACGATTAAGGATGAGATGCATCACATGATCATTATACTTGTTCACTATAATATTATTATATTTCATTTTTTTCTTATTTTTTGGCACTCTGCACAGTAAAAAGTCGATCTACCGGCCTGAACTATTTTCTTTATAATTGAGCTACAATTTTGACTCCTACATTTCATATTTTCCCTATTATAAACATTAAATTTATATTGAAAATACCCACTTTCACCCTTTATATTTTTATGATCCCTTATCGTTGACCCTCCGACTTGGATTGCATCATTTAATATGAATTTTATTGAAGTAATCAGGGAGTTAATTTTTGTTTTATTTTTTGCAATTATTTTTGATTTTAACATTGGGGGTATTTTTGCTCGAAACAAGGCTTCTGAGGCATAAATATTTCCTATCCCACCGACTATCTGCTGATTTAGAATTGCGTTCTTAATACTTACACTTCGATTTTTAAGGCTCTCTTGTAAATATTTTGCGTTAAAATCATCACTTAAAGCATCGGGACCAAGTTTATCTTGAAGTTTTAAAAGTTCACCCTTACGCACATCTATTAATTTAAAAAACCCAAACTTTCTAATATCTACATAATCAATTTGTAAATTATCAGACATTATGAAGCTTAAACGTACATGATTGTAATTAACTGAAGGATTACCAGGGGTATTAATTATAAAATTTCCAGTCATACCAAGGTGTATTAGCAAAGAGTAATTATTATCTAGGCTAAGAATTATATATTTTGCTATCCTGCGGATACCTTTCACACGTCGATTTTTTACACTTTCGACGAAATTATGTGGTATTTTATATCTAAGTTTGTTGGTAAAGACTTTTATTGAGAGGAATCTTTTATTTACTAAATAATCAGATAAATTATTTTTTATTATCTCAACCTCAGGTAATTCCGGCATTTTATTAATGATCTAATATTTTAAAACTTCACATTAATTAACAAAGCACTAAATAAAAGATATGGCAAATAATAAAAAATACTTTTTTGGTAATACAGAAGTAACAAAAGAGGCCAAGGTAAAGCAAGTCAAAGATGTATTTAATTCTGTAGCTGAAAAATATGATATTATGAATGATGTTCTATCACTTGGTACGCACAGAATCTGGAAGGCAAAGTTGGTCAACTCAGTATCAGCTTTAACGCCATCAAAAAAACAATTTAACTACCTAGATTTGGCATGCGGTACTGGAGATATTGGCTATAAGCTATTGGAAAAGAAATCAAAAAATATTAATGTCTTTATGATGGATATTAATGAAGCAATGATTGGTCAGGCGATCAAGAGGGCAGAATATAAAAACTTTAAGGAAAGTATAAATTTTATGGTATCTGATGCTGAAAATATTCCCCTTGCTACCAATTCAATGGATTGTGTAACAATTGCTTTTGGAATAAGAAATGTGGCATCTATAGAGAGAGCTCTTTGCGAAATAAACAGGGTTCTCTGTTATGGGGGAAAATTCTTTTGTTTAGAATTTTCAAAAGTGGAAATATCCCTGGTCAGAAAATTTTACGATTTTTATTCTAGGAATATAATTCCTGAGATTGGCAGTATCGTTGCTAAAGATCGTAATTCATATCGATATCTCGTTGAGAGTATCGAACGATTTCCAAAACAAGAAGAGCTTACTAATTTATTCACCAAGTCTGGCTTTATTCATTCTAAGTACACAAACCTATCTGGAGGTATTGCATCAATACACTCAGGTTGGAAGATATGAGTAGGTATTTATGCGTTACTTCAATAACTTTTTCCAAATAATCAAAGTTGGCTATTTATTTACACGTTGTGAGTTGCCAGATAATTTTTTACCCAAAGACAGTAAGTCGTTACTCGGTAAAGTATTGAATTTCAGAAAAAAAAAGCAAACCTTCGGAAGTACACTTGAAAGTCTAGGCCCGTCATATATTAAACTTGGTCAGTTTTTGGCCACAAGGCCAGACATAATTGGGTCCAAATTTGCAAAAGAACTGGCAAATCTGCAAGACGATCTTCCTAAATTTGAAAAAAAAATTTCGGAGGAAATAGTCGAGGCAGAGTTTAATACAAAGATCCAAGATGTCTTTAGTGAATTTAATGAATCGATAGCAGCTGCATCAATAGCACAGGTTCATACAGGTAAAATTTCTGATGACCAAAAAGTAGCAATAAAAATTGTTAGACCAAACATCGAGCAAAAGTTTAATAGAGATTTTGACTTCTTTTACTTCCTAGCTGATCTTATGGAAAAGCTCAATCCTGATCTAAAGAGGCTAAGATTTAGAGAGTCCATTCAAACCATGGAAAGATCAGTTCAATGGAAATGGATTTGAGATATGAAGCGGCAGCAATTTCTGAAATAAATAGTAATATGAGCGAAAAAGACGAATATGTAGTTCCTAAAATATTTTGGGAGAAAACTACGAAAAAGATCCTCACAATTGAGTGGATTGATGGGGTATCGATAAGAGATAGGGATAAACTAATTAAAAAAAAATATGACCTAAAAGATTTAGCTAGAATTGTAATTCAGTCATTTTTAACTCAAGCTCTGAGAAATGGTTTCTTTCATGCTGATATGCACCAAGGCAATCTTTTAATAAATGAAGAAGGAAAATTAGTGATACTAGATTTTGGCATAATGGGAAGATTGGGCGAAAAAGAACAAAATTTCTTAGCTGAGATTTTATGGGGTTTAATTACAAAGAACTACAAAAGAGCTGCAGAGGTTCACTTTGAAGCTGGGTATATACCAGATGACCAAAAACTTGAAGAGTTTAGCCAGGCTTTAAGAGCTATAGGCGAACCGCTTTCTGGAAAAGATGCAAGTGATATCTCCATGGCAAATGTTCTAACACAATTATTCGAAGTTACAGAACAATTTAAAATGGAAACAAGGCCAGAACTTCTTTTACTTCAAAAAACAATGGTAGTTACAGAAGGAGTTGCAAGGAATTTAGACCCAAACCTAAACATGTGGGATATCGCAGAACCAATTGTTAAACAATGGATGGAAGATAAAATATCACCAGACAAAAAAATAAAACAGGGAATTGAAGGGCTATCAAGGTTCGGTGTTGCTCTGAACGAGTTCCCTAATTTCTTAAGTGATGCAAGGAAAACGAATGAGAGCTTCAATAAATTTCTTGAGGAGAGTCAGTTGAAAAGCAGGCAAGGTCAAAATTTCTTTAAGAGGAATGTTTTTTCGATTATAACAATTACGGCCCTCATTTCTCTGATAATTTTGATTATAGGATAGAATTAATGGAAGAGTTAAAAAATAAGAAAATATTATTAATAATTGGCGGCGGTATTGCGGCCTATAAAAGTCTTGAATTAATCAGATCCTTTAAAAAATGTGGATCAAGAATAGAGGTAATATTAACTAATTCCGGTAGAAAATTTGTAACCGAACTGAGTGTCACGCAGTTAGCTGAAAATGAAGTTCATACAGATTTATTTAATTATAAAAGTGAGCTTAAGATGGGGCATATTAATTTATCTAGAAATGCTGATATCGTAATTGTTGCACCTGCCACCGCAAATCTTATATCAAGACTATCATCTGGCATGGCAGACGAGCTTGCTACCGCAACGCTTCTTGCCTCAACAAAGCCGATAATTATTGTACCAGCCATGAATCCGCAAATGTGGAGTAACTCAGCCACACAAAAGAATCTCTTAAATTTAAAAAAATCGGGGGTATATGTATGTGGACCTGCAACAGGCGAGACTGCATGCGGTGAAAGTGGTATGGGTCGAATGGAAGAGCCTGAAACAATAGTAAGCTATGTTACTGAGTACTTTTCTAAAATTAAAAGGCTAAGAGATAAAAAGGCGTTTGTGACAGCGGGTCCAACTATTGAGCCAATAGATCCAGTTCGCTTCATTTCAAATAATTCCTCAGGAAAACAGGGCTACGCGATAGCTTCTGCTCTAGCGAAATATGGTGCAACGACAACATTAATTAGTGGCCCATCATCTGAACAAGTTCCTGATGGAGTAGAACTGATACGAGTTAAAACTGCAAAGGAGATGTTGGAAGTTGCAAAAAGTAAATCTCCCGCAGATATCGGTATTTTTGCAGCTGCAGTAGTAGATTGGAAAGTTAAAAAATATCATCAGAATAAAATTAAAAAAAATGGTAGTGGCAACCAACTAGAATTTATTGAAAATATCAGCGTGATTCAGAATATAGTTAATAATAATAAACTAAAGCCGAAGCTATCTATTGGTTTTGCCGCCGAAACTGAAAATATATATGCAAATGCAAAAAAGAAGCTTTTAAAAAATGACGTAGACTGGCTTTTGGCGAACAATGTTGCCCAAGATCAGGAAGTTTTTCATGGTGACTATAATAATATAGTTTTTTTTAATGGATCAGGATCAGAGGAATGGGGAAGGATGCCCAAGATTGATATTGCGGACGAGTTAGTTTATAGAATTAGTGATCACTTTCAATAATAAATATGAAAAAATGCTCGAGTTAAAATATATTGACCTTTCTAAGTCCGCTTCTGCTAAGAAACCTGAGTATCAGACAGACGGCGCTTCTGGTTTGGATTTACATGCAAGTCCAGACCTTAATAACAAGGGAATAAAAATTAACCCAGGTGAATGGCAATTGATTCCAACTGGAATTGCCATTGAGCTACCGAAAGGCTTTGAAGCACAAATTAGGCCACGATCTAGTATTTCATATAAAAACGGGGTAACTGTATTGAATTCACCTGGAACAATTGATTGTGATTATCGAGGTGAGATAAAAATCTTACTAATAAATCATGGTAAGAAGACATTCACAGTAAAATCAGGCGACAGAATCGCTCAAGTAGTAATTTCTAGAGTTGAGCAAGCAAATCTGAAAAAAAGCGCATATATTACCAAAACAGATCGCAACGAAGGTGGTTTTGGATCTACTGGTATTTAAAATGCCAGATAAGAGAGATGATATACAACTAAGCCGTGAAGAATTAGAGAGATATTCAAAACAAATTCTTATAAAAAATATTGGCGGTGCCGGTCAAAGAAAGATTAAGTCATCAAAAGTACTTGTAATTGGTCTTGGTGGTCTTGGTTCGCCTGTAGTTACACATTTATCAAGTTCAGGCGTTGGGCATATAGGTATCGTAGATAATGATGTGGTGGATCTTTCAAATTTACAGAGACAATTTATACATAATGTTGATGGGATCGGCATAAACAAAACTGAAAGCGCAAAAGCTTTTATTAATAAAATAAATCCAAATTTAATAATTAATTGTTATTCTCTTGACGCAATGAGCCCAGAAATAATTAGGGCCATTAGCGGATATGACGTAGTCATAGATTGCTCAGATAATTTTAAGACAAGACTTAAAATCGCTGATGCTTGTCAAAAATACAAAAAACCATATATACTTGGAACTGTTCGGGCATATGAAGGACAAATAACAACTATTTTACCTTCAACACAAAAAATAAAAAATCCTGTAATACGTGATCTATTTGATGAGGAAAGTATATCAGATATTCAGGACGACTGTTTTCAGATTGGAGTATTATCCGTGACTACTACTCTTGTTGGCACAATCATGGCATCAGAATGCCTGAAAATAATATTAGATATTGAGGGAGGGCTTGGTGGTAAATTACTCATGGTTGATTTGCTTAATTTAAAATTTGAAACGATAAGATATAAATAACATGATTAAAAAGCTCTCCACGAAGATATCTGTCTTTGTCGTAATTTTTGCATTACTAGCATATATATCCCTCAAAGTTTTTGAGAGTGCCTTTCAAGAATTTGAAGAAACCGTAGTGGATAGTTCATCCTTCAAAACTTATGATAGTTATTATAAATTCAAGAGTTTAAGATCTAGTAAGACTAATGTAAGAATGGGGCCATCTCTCGATCATAACATTGTATGGACATACCAGAAAAAAGGTCTCCCCATTGAAATACTGGAGGACATTCAGGGCTGGAGTAAAGTTAGAGATTTTCAAGCCAAAACAGGATGGATAAAAAATACTCTCATTTCATCAAATAGAACAGGAATTATTTCACCATGGAGAATTAAAGAAAATGAATCAATTTTTGAGGATTTATATAAGGACAGTGACAGAAAAAAAATCCATACAAAGCTTGAGTCAGGAGTACTTGTAAATATTATCAACTGTGATGGCGCACAATGCCATGTGAAAACTGAAGATCAAGGGGGATGGATTGACCAAAGCCTTATTTTTGGTGTTTATATAGACGAGGTGGTCCTATTAGAGGAATAATCTAGTCTTATTCATCACAGAGGTTTATAACCAGATCAATAGATTTTATTTTTTTCCCAGGTGGAATTTTGGCCGGACTGAGGTCTATTTTAATATCCTCGGCAGCTATGTCCTCTATTTTATCTTTATTTTTTATATGATAGTGGTGTTTTGTATTTCTATCATAAAAAGTCTTCTGAGTATCTAACTGAAGCGTTTTGATTAGACCATTTTGTGAAAAATGATTTAGAGTGTTATAAACTGTTGCGAGAGATACCCTGAGTTCCCTTTGCTTTGTTTCATCATGAAGGTCTTCAGCTGTGAAATGACCTCTTGGCAAATTAAATAAAATACTAGCGAGGTACACTCGCTGCCTTGTAATTTTTATGTCTGCTTTGCGCAGCATGCCCATTATACAAATTTTATCCATTCGTATAACGGTATCGTTTGTTAAGTTTTGCATAATAACCATTCTTGATATATATTAAGGTTACTTTAGATATCCTAATTTATAGTAAATTTAGATTAATGTAAATTATTGAATGGATTAAATGTCAAATTTTGATAGAGATACATTTACCTATGAAGACTTAATTTTGTGTGCAGAAGGTAAATTATTTGGTAATGGAAACGCTCAGTTACCCATGCCACCAATGTTGATGTTTGATAAAATATCAAAAATAAATACAAACGAAGGTTTATACTCAAAAGGGCAAATAACTGCAGAAATGGCTATATCAAAAGAGAGTTGGTTCTTTGACTGTCATTTCAAAGGAGACCCCGTCATGCCAGGATGCTTGGGCCTTGATGCTCTTTGGCAGTTATTAGGCTTCTATCTTGGCTGGCTTGGCCAACCAGGAAAGGGTCGGGCACTTGGAGTTGGAGAAGTAAAATTTTTTGGTATGATTATTCCAACTGTAAAAAGAATTGAATATATTGTAAATATTAAAAAGCTAGTTACGAGAAATCTGACTTTGGGAGTTGCAGACGGTGAGCTTTATGCGGACGGAGAGAAAGTTTATTCTGCAGAAAATTTAAAAGTTGGCTTATTTGAGTAATTTTTGAGGGATTAATGCGTCGAGTAGTTATCACAGGAATAGGTATAGTATCAAGTATTGGTAATAGTGTTGATGAAGTTATGAGGTCACTCTATAACTGTACTCCTGGTATCTCAAAAGCTGTTGGATATGACAATTTGGGTTTCAAGTCACAAGTATACGGAAGTCCAGATATTGTTACAGAAGATCATATTGATAGAAAAAAACTTAGATTTCTAGCAGATGGATCGGCATGGTCATTTATAGCAGCTGAACAGGCTATCTCGGATGCTGCACTGGAAGTAGGAGATGTTTCAAATGAAAGAACAGGTCTCATTGTTGGAACTGGGGGACCATCCACACAAGCTATTGTAAAGGCAGCTGATCAAACTAGAGAAAGGGGCGCTAAGCATGTTGGCCCCTTTGTTGTTCCAAAGGCAATGTGTTCAATGGCTTCCGCAACTCTGTCAACCTATCTTGGTATAAAGGGAGTAAATTATTCGATATCATCTGCGTGCGCAACATCTAACAACTGTATCGGAAGTTCATATGAGCTAATTAAATGGGGCAGCCAGGATATTATGATTGCAGGTGGTGGGGAAGAACTAGATTGGTCACTGTCAGTCCTGTTTGATGGCATGGGGGCTATGTCATCAAATTTCAACGATAATCCCTCAAAAGCAAGCAGAGCATATGACTTGAATAGAGATGGATTTGTTATAGCAGGTGGTGCGGGAATATTGATATTAGAAGAATATCATCATGCAATAACAAGAGGAGCAAAAATATATGCTGAGATTGTTGGCTATGGATCAACTTCGGATGGAAGTGATATGGTATTATTATCTGGAGAAGGCGCCAAGAGGGCTATGAGGCTTGCCACCGATGGGCTGGACTCCGAAATTGATTACATAAACCCGCATGCAACCTCAACGCCACAGGGTGATATTATTGAGGCAAGCGCAATTCGCAATGTTTTTGGTGACAGAATTCCAGTAATATCTGCTACAAAATCTCTTAGCGGCCATTCTTTAGGGGCAGCAGGTGCTCATGAGGCAATATTTTCTCTAATTATGATGCAGAATAATTTTATCGCTAAATCTTGTAATATTGAGGAGCTAGATCCAAGCTTTAGCGATCTACCTATAGCGCTTGAACGAAGAGATGGAATCGAGGTCAATACTGTTATGTCCAATGCATTCGGTTTTGGAGGAACAAATGCATGCTTAGTATTCAGGAAAATATAGTCATGCTTCGTTCAGATCAGATAAATAACAATATAAATCTGTCTCTTATGAAGGGTAAAAGAGGTGTAATTATGGGTGTCGCAAATGACCATTCAATAGCATGGGGCATTGCACAGTCACTCTCGGCCGCAGGAGCTGAACTTGCTTTTTCTTATCAGTCACAGACACTAAAAAAAAGGGTTGAGCCTCTTGCTAAAGAATTAGGATCGGATTTAATATATCCGTGTGATGTTGAGTCAAGTCAAGATATCGAAAATTTTTTTAGTTCAATTGGAAAGAGTTGGAAAAATATCGATTTCCTTGTACATGCAATTGCTTTTTCAGACAAAAATCAGCTGAAAGGGAATTATTATGACACATCAAAAGAAAATTTTATCAAAACTATGTTGGTATCCTGTTTTTCATTTACAGAGGTAGTTAGAGAAGCCCAAAAACTGATGGTCAGTGGCGGTTCCATCTTAACTTTAACATTTGAAGGGTCAAACAGAGTAATGCCAAATTATAATGTGATGGGGGTTGCTAAAGCTGGACTGGAGTCTTCGGTTAGATATTTAGCTGCAGATTTTGGAACACGGGGAATCCGAGTCAATGCCATATCAGCTGGTCCTATGAGGACACTGGCTGGAGGTGGGATTGCTGATGCGCGAGCGATGTTTAATTTTCAAAAAAGACATTCACCATTGCAAAGGACAGTTACATTATCGGATATCGGAGGATCTGCAATCTACTTATTATCTGAACTTTCAGCCGGGGTCACAGGTGAAGTACATTATGTTGATTCTGGTTACAATATAATCTCAACACCACGACCAGAGATGTTACACGATGAAAGCATATACGACAACCAAGATTGATTTTATATAACAGGGTTATATTTAATCTTTCTTCTTTCTTCTTTGCCTGGTCTTTTCAGGTTTCTCATTTGAGTCACCCGAAACTTCTTCTTCGAGTCCATTATCCTGATTTATGCCTTTCATGGATAGCCTTGCTTTGCCTCTGTCATCAACACCAATTAATTTCACGTATACATCGTCATTTTCATTTACAACATCTGTAACTTCAGATGTTCTTTCATTGCTGAGCTGTGAGATATGAACTAATCCATCTTTTGGACCAAAGAAATTTACAAATGCACCAAAATCAACAATTTTTACAATCTTCCCTTTGTATATTTCACCAACTTCTGGTTCATCAACGATTTGGTGTATTCTTATTTTTGCAGACTCAATTGCATTCTTGTCGGATGATGCAATTGTTATTACACCCGAGTCCTCAACACTAATTTTTGCGCCTGTTTGTTCGACCATTTCTTTGATTACTTTACCGCCCGAGCCGATAACATCTTTTATTTTATCAGTTGGGATATTCATTGTTACAATCCTTGGAGCAGTATCTGCAACATCAGCCCTTGAGGTTTTTATTGCTTTTTCCATTTCAGATAAAATATGCTTCCGACCAGCTTTTGCCTGATCAAGAGCTTTTTTCATAATTTCTTTTGTAATGCCTGATATTTTAATATCCATTTGGAGTGTGGTTATACCCTTACCTGTTCCGGCAACCTTAAAATCCATATCACCGAGATGATCTTCATCACCAATAATATCAGATAGGACAGCGTAGTCTTTACCCTCAAGTATCAAGCCCATAGCAATCCCTGCAATTGGTTCACGAATTGGTACACCTGCGTCCATAAGGGCTAGGGAAGTTCCACACACAGTCGCCATTGATGATGAGCCATTAGACTCGGTTATCTCAGATACGACCCGTATTGTGTAAGGGAAGTCATCTTTCGTTGGTAGTAGCGGGTGTATTGCACGCCAAGCTAATTTTCCATGACCAATTTCTCTTCTACTAGTTGCCCCGACTCTTCCAACTTCACCAACTGAGAATGGAGGAAAATTATAATGGAGCATAAAGTTTTGTTTCTTGGTCCCATCCAATGAGTCAATATATTGCTCATCCTCGGAGGTTCCAAGGGTAGTAACTACTATTGCCTGCGTTTCTCCACGGGTAAAAAGTGATGATCCATGTGTTTGGGGTAGTAGACCGACCTCAACTGAAATCGGACGAATATCAGATAAACCACGTCCATCAATTCTTTTTGAGTCCTTTAAAATTGATGTTCGTACAATATTACTTTCTATATCTTTGAATATACCTGACGCTTCTATTTCATCATAATTATCTTCGAATTTTTCAGTAAGCTTTGCAATCATATCATCTTTAATGATTGAAACCTGCCCATAACGTTCCTGCTTGTCCATTATTTGGAATGCCTTCTCAAGCTTTGATCTAACTAACCCATCAATGAAATCTGTAATTTCGGCATTATTTTTTTCTTCAATCACCATTGGATCATTGGCGCATTTCCTTGCGAGATTTATAATCATTTCAATTACATCTTGCATTGATTCATGAGCGAACATCACTGCTTCAAGCATTATTTTTTCAGTTAACTCAGATGCCTCTGATTCTATCATTAAGATTGCGTTTTTTGTACCCGCAACAACAAGTTCAAGCTGAGATTTTTCCATATCTTCTACTTTAGGATTTAAAACCAACTCATTGTTGATCATACCAATTTTAGCTGCACCTATTGGGCCTTTAAAAGGTATGCCTGATATCGTTAATGCAGCCGAGCATGCTATCAACGCAACAATATCGGGATCATTCTCTTGGTCATATGTTAATACAGTCGCAATGACCTGTGTCTCATTCTTAAATTCTTTTACGAAAAGCGGTCTTATTGGTCTATCAATGAGCCTCGATATTAGTGTTTCTCTTTCTGTTGGCCTACCCTCACGCTTAAAATATCCACCCGGTATTTTTCCAGATGCATATGATTTCTCTTGATAATTTACTGTTAAGGGAAAAAAATCGATGCCAGCTTTTGGTTTTTTCTCCGCGCAAACTGTAGCAATTACTGAGGTCCCCCCGTATGTTACAATTACTGCCCCATCAGCTTGTCTTGCGACTTTACCTGTTTCTATCTTAAGGGATGATCCACCCCAATTTATTTCTTCACTATGTATATTAAACATTACTTTCCAATCTTATTTATCTTCTTATTCCTAATTTTTGTATTATATCCTTGTACTTACCTTCATCCTTCATCTTTAAATAATCTAGTTGCTTTCGTCTTTGGCTGACAAGTTTTAGTAAGCCAGTTCGAGAATGGTTATCTTTCTTGTGTGTCTTAAAATGTTCTGTGAGGTTCACAATTCTTTCAGTGAGTACAGCTATCTGTACTTCTGGTGATCCTGTATCAGTCTTATTTCTTGAATACTCTTTTATTAAATTACTTTTTACATCTTTTTTAATCGACATCATTTACTCCTTAATTTTACAATATTCTACTACCTACAGATTAAAAACTCGAACTGGTTTCAATTGCATTTCTTGCAGCTTGCAAATAGCAATTAATTTATCTGCAGATTTAACTATCACTCTATCAGGATGGGGCCCAGCTTTTTTATCATCAAATACGATTGGTGAACCATTCTTTAGCCTAATAGCGTCATGATTACCCACTTGAACTGCCAGGATGTCGTCCAGCACAGTTTCAACTGGTCTAATAACCATATCTAAAGTATCTATACCATGGTTTAATTGCATAAGTCTATCAATAGATAAAATATTTTTTAGATTGAATGGACCGTATTTTGTGCGTTCAATCATTCTTACATGGCAGCATAAATCTAGCTGATCTCCGATATATTTAGAAATTGAGCGAATATATGTTCCTGTTCCGCACGTTACTTTAATTGTGTATTCTAATTCGTTATCCGTTTTTACCAATTTTATACTATCAATTTCAACCGTCTTAATTTTTTTAGTTACATCGGGAACTATCCCTCTTCGAGCGAGTTCGTATGACCTAATGCCGTTAAATTTTTTCGCAGAGTAAATAGGGGGTATCTGCTCTACAGAGCCATGGTAGCCATCCAAAATAGACTTTATATCTTCAATGTCTGGTTTTCTGTTAGATTTCTTAATTATCTTTCCTGTTGCATCATCAGTGTCAGTCTGCTCACCAAACCTAATTGTAAAAAGATAAGTTTTATTCTTTTCATGGATATATGGAACCGTTTTAGTAGCTTCCCCGAGAGCTATTGGCAGGACACCTGTTGCCATAGGATCTAAAGTTCCCGCGTGACCAACCTTGTTCTTCTTAAATTTTGATCTTAAAATCTTCAGAGCGTCGTTTGAAGTTAAACCTCTGTCTTTGTAGAGATTTACCCATCCATTGAAAACGTTACTATTAGATTCTGCCATAATTCACGCAATATAAATATCTACTTTAAAATTTAGCTTCTTGAGAGATTATCTAGTAAATGGTCTATTTTTTGAGCGTATTCGAATGTTTCATCTTCTTTATAAATTATTGATGGGGTAAATTTTAATGAAAGTTTCGGTGCTAACCTACCCCTAATATATTTCGAATTTTTATTTAGGGCAGTGACGATATCAATTGCCCCTCCCCCGCCAAGAGGCATTACATAAGCGGTTGCCTGTTTCAAATCTGGGCTCATTGTGACCTGAGTTATTGTAATTGAAATACTCTGTAAGCCCTCGTCATGTATTGTATCTCTCTGAAGAAAATCAGAGAGTGATTTTTTGATTATTTCGCCAACTTTCAATTGTCTTTGGCTAAAAGCGACTTTGTGTGTTTTTCCTTTAAGCATTTACTAAAGTGATCTTTCAATTGTTTCAATCTCATAGCACTCTATTATGTCTCCAGCTTTAATATCTTGATAATTTTGGAATGAAATACCACATTCTTGACTTACTTGCACTTCACGCACCTCTTCTTGAAAACGTTTAAGTGATGATAGTTTACCTTCGTGTATTACGATACTATCTCTTATAAGTCTGAGGTTCTCTTTATTTCTAACAGTGCCTTCCGTCACCATACAACCAGCAACTTTTCCAACTTTTGATATATAGAAAACCTCTTTAACCTCGGCATTACCAATTACTTTCTCATTAATGGTTGGATCAAGTAGGCCAGATAGAGCTAGCTTTATTTCATCAATCAAATTATATATGATGGAATACTGCCTGATTTCAACTCCATCAGTTTGTGCCTGCAATTTAGCATTGGGATTTGGTCTTACATTAAATGCCAATAATACAGCATTTGATGCTGATGCAAGTGTTATATCTGTTTCTGAAACGGCGCCAACAGCTGCATGAATAATCCTTACAACAACCTCATCAGAACCAAGATCATTTAGCGCTGAACTTATTGCTTCTATTGAGCCCTGCATATCTGCTTTCAACAAAACAGGAAGTTCCTTCAGGTTCTTATCTTTTATTTGCCCCATCATATTCTCAAGAGTAACTTTATTTGACAGCCCCGTTGCAAAGTCCCGTATTTTTCTTTGTCTGTATTCAGTAATTTCTCTTGCTCTGGCCTCGGTATTCACAACAGTAAATTTATCTCCTGCTTCGGGAACACCATTGAGACCTAGAATCTCCACAGGGTCTGACGGGTTAGCTTTTTGGATTGATTTACCTAAATCATTTGATAAAGCCCTAACCTTACCCCATGCAGATCCTAAGACAACTACATCACCTATATTTAATGTACCTCTTTGCACAAGGACTGTAGCTACAGGCCCCTTACCTTTATCGAGCGAAGATTCTATGACGACACCATCCGCATCTCTGTTTGGATTTGCTTTCAGATCCAGCACTTCGGATTGTAAAATGATTGTGTCAAGCAATTGGTCGAGGTTAGTTTTCTTTAATGCCGATACCTCAACTTCTAGTATCTCACCACCCAGTGACTCGACTACGATTTCATGTGTTAGAAGTTCATTTCTTACTCTGTTTGGGTCAGCACCATCTAGATCTATTTTATTTATTGCTATGATGATTGGGACACCCGCTTCCTTTGAGTGATTTATAGCCTCAATCGTTTGTGGCATTACTCCATCATTTGCGGCAACAACAATTACAACTATATCAGTAACTTTAGCGCCTCGGGACCTCATGGAAGTGAATGCAGCATGACCAGGTGTATCTATGAAAGTTATTGTATTATTTTTTGATGTATTTAACTGATAAGCACCAATATGCTGAGTGATGCCGCCCGCTTCGCCAGAAACTACACTAGTTTCTCTAAGTGAGTCTAGAAGACTTGTTTTACCATGATCAACATGTCCCATAATTGTAACCACTGGAGATCTTGTTTGTAGATCATCCTCTTTGTCATCCAGTCCCTCAAGGCCTACCTCAACATCTGCCTCGGATACTCTTTTTACTGTATGTCCTAATTCTTCGGCGATGAGCTGGGCGGTATCTGCATCTATTATATCTGTTATTTTACTCATTTGCCCCTGCTTCATCAGTAGTTTGATGACATCAACCGCCCTCTCAGCCATTCTATTTGCAAGCTCTTGAATCGTTATCACCTCTGGAATTACAATTTCACGACTTATTTTTTGGGTTGGCATTTGTGTTGTATGCTGTCTTCTTTCACGCTCTCTTCGTCTTCTTATTGAAGCAAGAGATCTCTGTCTCGGAGTATCATCTAAGGCAGTTGTAACTGTAATTTTGGTTTGCCTTCTCTCCTCTTGGCTTCTAAATCTTGTGAACTTATTTGGCGCCTTTGCGTCTTCTACTTCTTCATCTTTTTCTCCTTGCTTCGGCTCTTCACTAGAATCTATACTTTTTTTATTTTTTCTATTGCCATCAGCTTCTTGAGGTAAGGGTATGTTGTTATTGATAATTTCTTGGTCATTGGTGATGTCATCAGCATTTTTATTTTGAGCATCATCTTTCTTAGCTGGCCCTAAAGAAATACCTTTTTCTTTTTTTGAGTTTTCTATGTTTAAGTTTTTTGAGTCCAGTATTGCTTGATTTCTTGCGTTTATTTCTCTGTTGGTGAGTAAATTAGTATCCTGTGTATCCGATAAGTTATTTTTTTCTGATGTCCGGGAGACTCTTTTTCTTTTTGTCTCCACAACTACAGTATTGGCTCTGCTTGATGAAAAGCCCGACCTAATTTGTGTTGGGTTTACACTTGTTTTGAGGCTAAGGGTTTTTTTGGCCCCTTTGTCGCCCTGCTTGTCTTTTATGTCTTTTTCTTCTGTCATACTAAGAATATTTTTAATTATGTTTTATTAGTAATTATTTCAGTATTCTGGCGTTCGCAAGTTTTTCTGCTAAATCTATTTTGCTATCTTCTGCATCATCTTTAGGAACATCTTCTTCATTATTACTTTCTTCATCAGTCTCGGATATCCAACCGAGTTTTATTCTCGCATTAAGAATCATTTCTTCTATTTTTTCCATTGGTATGTCGTAGCCAGTGAATAGGCCATTTTGTTTTTTGCTCCCGAGTTCTGTTTTTTCAACCCACCCGAATAGTTCATCCGTTGAACATCCTGCAAAATCGTCGAGAGTTTTTATCTCATTTTCACCAAGAACAACTAGCATGCTTGTGTTCATTCCATCAATTTGTTCTAATTCATCCTGAACACCTAATTCTTTTCTTTTTGCGTCTTGTTTTAGGTTCTCCTCGTCTATATAAGTTTTCGCGCGCGACTGGATTTCAATAGCGGTGTCGTCATCAAAACCTTCGATGCTTGATATTTCGGATGTTTCCACAAACACAAGATCTTCAATTGATAAGAAGCCCTCAGAAACGAGAAGTTGGGCGATAACTTCATCCACATCCAAAGCCTTTATAAAAATTTCGCTTTTTTCAAGAAATTCACTTTGCCTTCTCTCAGACTCTTCTGCTTCTGTTAGAATATCTATATCCCACTTGGTTAATTGACTAGCTAATCTGACGTTTTGGCCTCTTCTTCCGATAGCTAGAGATAGATGATCATCGGGTACGACTACTTCTATCCTTTCAATTTCCTCATCTAATACGACTTTTGTTGCTTCAGCAGGCGCCAGTGAACTGATGACAAATGTTGCAATATCCGGGCTCCACTTGACTATATCGATTTTCTCACCTTGCAGTTCATTCACAACTGACTGTACGCGACTGCCTCTCATGCCAACACAGGCACCAACAGGATCAATTGAATTATCGGATGTATATACTGCAATTTTTGCTCTACTTCCGGGGTCTCGTGCTACGGATATTATCTCGACAATGCCATCATATATTTCGGGCACTTCTTGCATAAATAATTTTGCCATAAAAGTGGTATTGGTTCTTGAGAGAAAAATTTGAGGACCACGGGGTTCTCTTCTAACATCTTGGATGTAGGCAAGCACTCTATCACCACTTCGAAAACTCTCCCGTGGCAATAATTCATCTCTTCGAATAATAGCCTCATTTCTTCCAAGATCTACGATGACGTTTCCGTATTCAACTCTCTTAACAATACCTGATATCACTTCATTTATTTTATCTTTAAATTCATCATATTGGCGATCTCTTTCAGCATCTCTAACTTTTTGGAAAATTACTTGTTTTGCGCTTTGAGCGGCAATTCTTCCAAATTCAATTGGGGGGAGCTCTTCAGATATAAAATCACCAACTTCTGCTTCCTTATTCTTCTTTTTAGCAGATTTGAGATCTATTTCTGTGGCCTTGTTTTCAACAATTTCAACAACCTCTAGTAACCTTGCAAGATTAGTTTGACCAGTGTTTGGGTCGATTTCTGCGCGTATCTCATTTTCACTTCCATAACGAGTTTTTGCCGCTTTTTGTATTGCGTCTTCCATTGCAGAGATCACGATATTTTTATCTATAGACTTATCTCTTGCAACTGCATCAGCAATTTGAAGTAGTTCAAGTCTATTTGCGCTAATTCCTGACTCGGACATATTTATTCTCCACCATTATAATTTCAATAATTTATCACTAAAAATTAGTTTAGCCCTATTTATATTTTTTAAGGGTATTTTGACTTTGTCGTCATAACCATTATTTTGGCTTTCCTTCAACAACAAACAAGCCTCATGAAAACCAGTAATTTTACCTCTATATTTTTTCTTATTTTCAATTTTTTCGTTTAACTCAACCCTTATTTCATTCCCTATGTTTTGAACAAAATCTTTTTGTCTTACTAATATACGGTCAATCCCAGGTGACGATATTTCAATTCTATAGTTTTCAGGCAATAAATTACTTAATTCGATCATTGGCATTATTGTTCGACTTGCTTTTGTGCAATCATTTATATTTAGTTCATTATTTATTTTTTCAATCATAATTTGCAACGCATTTTCGTGATTATTAATTTTCACCTCCACGATAAGATAACCCAACTGCTCGAGCTCAGACTCAATCAATTGAGAGATTTTTTTCTCTTCGGATGTCTCGTTGCTTATCCTATATTTATCCATATTTTTTTTCTTTAAGAATTAAAACTTATCGTGCAAAAAAAAAGGCTTCTCGAGAAAGCCTGAAAGATTGATTTCCTAATTTTTTTAAATTATATCTCTCCAGAATAAATATTACAAGCTTATTTTTTTGAAAGTTAAATAAACTGGGTTTTGTCTATTTGCGACTGCTTTTTTTTCATATTTTGATTGAGTTGATGGGTATGGTTTTTTTATAAAATCGCTACTTTTTTGGCATAGCCATTCGAAACGGTTATTATTTAAAAAATTTAAAAGTATCGAGTATATATAGTCCTTGTGATCGCTTGCTACGTAAATTTTACCCTCATTTCTGAGCACCCTACACATTTTTTCAGTATTAATTGGATTAACTAGGCGCCTTTTTTGATGTCTCTTTTTGGGCCATGGGTCAGGGAATAAAATGTAGATGGCTGTTAAGCAATTGTCAGCCAGGCTGTCCAACACATTAATTGCGTTGTCAGTACTAATCATTATATTATTTAATTGCTTTTCTTCAATTTTTTTAATTAAACTTGTAACGCCACTTAAGAACGGCTCTGCCCCTATAAACATTTTTTCTTGATTATTTATGGCTTGCCATAGAAGGTGCTCTCCATAACCAAAGCCTATCTCAAACTCGATTTCACGATTAATGTCATCTATAGCTAAGTTATTGAGCTGGTACTTTGGAAGAAAATTTTTTAATATATTTTGACTTTTAATATCTGTAGAGCGACTTTTTTTTCTACCAAATAGCTTATTTGTGTCTAAATTACCATTTTTCATAATTAAGATAGTTCAGATAATATTTTTTCCGCTAAGTCTAATTTTTCCCACGAGAAAGAGCCGTCTTCACCTGGGGTTCTACCGAAATGACCATAGCAGCTTGTTTTTGTATATATTGGTTTTTTTAATGATAGGTGATCCACTATTCCTTTTGGGGATAAATCAACTATTTTCCTAATTGCGTCAGATAGTTTCTTGATGTCTATTTTCGCACTACTATCAAGTTTAATATAAAAAGATAAGGGGTAAGGCAAACCAATAGCATACGAGATCTGGATTTGGCACTTCTTTGCGATTTTTGCATGCACAATATTTTTTGCAATATACCTAGCTATGTATGCGGCTGATCTATCGACTTTTGATGGGTCCTTTCCAGAAAAAGCTCCACCTCCATGAGGTGCGGCTCCACCGTATGTGTCGACAATAATTTTTCTACCAGTAAGGCCTGCATCACCATCTGGACCGCCAATTACGAATCTACCAGTTGGGTTAATTATTAAATCTTCATCATTTCTAATCCAGTCATTTGGTAAAGCGGATTGGACAATTTCTTTCAGTGTCTTCCTTATTTGGTCATTCTCAAGTCTTTCACTGTGCTGGTTTGATACAAGAACTTTGTTTGCAGTCAGGGGGTAACCATTCTCATATAGTAGGGTAACTTGACTCTTAGCGTCGGGTCCAAACCCTATTAAATTTCCAGCTTTTCTCTCTTTTGATATTCTTGATAAAATTTTATTGGCATAATAGAGTGATGCTGGCATATAGTTATCGGTTTCATCAGTTGCATAACCGAACATTATACCTTGATCTCCAGCTCCTTGAGCCTTGTATTTATTTTCCTCTACACCCAAAGCAATATCTTCAGACTGGCCGTGAATTTTGTCTATTATTTTAACTTTTTTCCAGTGAAAATTAGAATCTTCATAACCTATATCACGAATACAATTTCTTACAAGTTCTTCAATATCGATATTTTTACGAAAATCTGTAAGACTTGTTTCACCTGCAAGCACAACCAGATTAGTTGTTACTAATGTTTCAATTCCTGCACGAGCATCTGCTTTTAAATTAATAAGCTCATCCAAAATTCTATCCGATAATTGGTCTGCAATTTTATCTGGATGGCCCTCTGATACAGACTCGCTCGTGAATAAGTATACATTTTCTGACATTTGCTTATTTACCGGTTTATATTTTTTGAAATTAGCCTTTTGTTATAGTAGTATATTAATAAAAAACACAGTAGGAAAATAGAAAATAATGGCTTATATCCGTATTTTGTATAAAAAGTTGTATTAGTCTTTTTAGGTAGGATTGTCTTATTATAATATTCTGTGTTTAATTGGGATTTTACTATTATTTTCCCAAACGAATCAACAACCCCACTTATACCTGTATTCGCAACTCTAACAACAGGTACACCTCTTTCAGCTGCCCTCAGAACAGACATACTAAAATGTTGATAAGGGCCTGAACTTCGGCCAAACCATGCATCATTTGTTATGTTCAGGATTAAATTAGTTTGTTGATTGTAGCTGTGAAGAAATTTTGTAAATATAATTTCGTAACATATTAAGACATGTGGAAGGATTAACCCATCATGCGATGATACTATACCGCCATGTCCATTAGAAAAATTACCAGCCAATACTTCAAAGTTAATAAAGTTTAATCGAGAAAAAAGGTAACTGAACGGTAAGTATTCTCCAAACGGGACTAGTTTATTCTTATCATATCTACCAAGTACTTGGCTCTCATTATTAATTATAAAGAAACTATTATATAATTGTTGGCCTTCTATCTCATTGCTATCCCGTCGAAGAGAACCAAGCATGAGGTAATCATTTGGGGAGAAAATGTTTGTTAACCTAGAAATTGCTTGAAGATTTTCATCAATCAAAAAAGGTGTTGCCGTCTCAGGCCATATAAAATACCTCTTTTCTGTATTCTCGTCTTTACTTTTTTTTGCGATTTGAATAGTGGCTGATATTAACTTATCCGTATTATGCTGTATTAATTTTTTATCCCATTTGTCTTTCTGTTTTATATTTGGCTGAATAATATTCACTTCAATATTTTTTTCAGAATTTGCAAATGTTTCAGGTCTAGATAATCCAAAAATCATTAATACAAGTGTTATAAATGAAATAATTAGAACCGACGGTAATTTTAATGCATGTGATTTCTCGAAAAAAAGAATTAAAGGTAGGGAAAATATTATGATTGAAAATGTTGTCAAAAATAGTTCACCGAATAGAGAAACACTTTGTAAAAGTGGGTTAATCTGAATTAGAGAATGACCTATTTGTGCCCAAGGAAAATCGGTGATAGTTATTCTTAAGAACTCTGATATCGACCAAGCTAATGAGACAATAAATATCCTAGTGATATTTTTCGGGTAAAAGAAAGATAGTAAAATTGTTGATAGACCATAAAAAAACGATAGAACCAGTGGAACTAATATCAAACTTGGTAACAAAAAAAGATAGTATACCTCTAGCTCGTTAAAGAGAGAAATATTGATCCAATAAAGACTGAAGAAATAAAAGCCGTACCCATAAGACATTCCGAAGAATAAGCATTTTATGAGAAATTTTTTTTTGGAATATAATTTCTTTTCATCATAAAGACTGTCAAAATTAAATATATAGATTGGTATTGTAAAAAAAAGTATCACGTATAAATTTGTAGGTTCAAGAGATAGAACTGAGAGCGCGCCCAACAAAAAATTGATCCCGCATTTTTTATAAAAGCTGAGTTTATTTGGTTTGAGTAATTGTATAACATTCATTGAAAATATAAATTTATTAGCGTATTAAATATGGGTCTTCATAACCAAGATCTTCCATTATTTTTATCTCAATATTTTCCATTTCTTGGGCTTTTACATCATTTTCGTGATCGAAATTCAATAAGTGTAAAATACCATGTATTATAAGATGACTTAAATGCTCATGAAGTGTTTTTCTTTGCTCTACGAGTTCAGCAGCAATGCATTCATATGACAGAACTATGTCACCGAGGTGTGGTTTTATGGATTCAAACGATAAAATATTTGTTGGTTTATTTATGCTTCTGAATCTTCTATTTAGAGCGGTTATATTTTTATTTGATGTGAGCAATATACTTAATTCTTCATATTGAATATTATTAAAATAATTTAATGTATGTTCAGTGGCCTTCTCAATAATTGAATATATTTCCGAATAATTATTCCATTCGTCAAAATCAATGAATATATCTGGTACGAGTTTATTTTTTGAGTATTTTATCATACGCGTTGATTATCTTTTTTACCAGTGAATGCCTCACGACATCCTCCGCTTTAAATATAATTTGTTTTGTTTGACTCATATTTTTTGTTACTTGTATGGCTTCAAGTAATCCGGATTTCATATTTGTAGGTAAGTCAATCTGAGTTGGATCGCCAGTAATTACCATTTTACTATCAATACCAAGTCTTGTTAGGAACATTTTCATTTGTATTGAATTACAATTCTGGGCCTCGTCTAGTATTATGAATGCATTTTCAAGTGTTCTACCACGCATAAATGCAAGAGGTGCTATTTCAATTATATTATTATCTAACCCTTTTTGTACCTTATTTGATGGGAGACAATCATAAAGAGCGTCATATAATGGACGCAAATATGGGTCAATTTTTTCTTTTAAGTCTCCAGGTAAGAAGCCAAGCTTCTCTCCAGCCTCAACAGCGGGTCTTGATAGTATAATTCTATCAACTAATCCAGCTTCTAAGAAATATGCTGCCGCAGCCACAGCGAGGTACGTTTTTCCTGTTCCCGCTGGACCAATACCAAATGTTAAGGGGTTATTATAAATAGAATTAATATATTCATCTTGGTTTAGTGATCGAGGAAGGATTGTTTTAATTTTCGTTTTGATGATATTTTTTTTCATTTCTCTATCGGAAGATTTTATATTTTTTACTCTAATGGAACCAGAAACTTCGTCTATATTATTGTTAATACCCATATTATCTCTCTCAACCATATCTAAAATTATATTCTTAGCTATATTGACGTTTGAATTATCACCTGAAATCTGTATTGAATTTCCATGTGGTATAATTTCAACATATATTTCCTCTTCTATTAATCTGAGATTTTCATCATTCTTACCAAAAATATTAACCAGCTTACTAGAGTCATTAAAAACAATATTTATGCAGGTGTTTGATAGCTCTTTTATGACTAAGTTCTGATCATTCTTAACTGCTTTCAATGAGCTCACCACTTAGATTACCTACTTTTGTAGAATTTATCTTTACATCAACAAATTCACCTATTTTTGATAATTTTCTTACGTTTTCAAAAAAAACTGATTGTAAATGAGGGGTTCTTCCGACTAATTGATCCCCATGCTTTCCGGTCTTCTCAATTAATATGCTCACAATCTTTCCGATGAACCGCTTATTAAACTGAAATTGCTGTTCTTTTAGAAGATGCTGGAGTCTAATGAGCCTCTCAGATTTTAATTTTTGTGATATCTGTGTATCATAGTCCGCTGATGGCGTTCCTGGCCTGGGTGAATAGTTAAATGAGAAAGCTTGAGCAAATTCTATTTTTCTTACAAGCTCCATAGTGCCCTCGAAATCTTTATCTGACTCGCCAGGAAAACCAACAATGAAGTCGGATGATATAGCTATACCATCTTTTGCGGAGCGAATATCTTCAATAATTTCCATATATTTTTCTACGGTGTGTTTCCTGTTCATTGCTTTTAATATTTTATTTGACCCTGATTGGATTGGAAGGTGAATATATGGCATTAATTTTTCAATATCTCTATGCGCGTCAATCAATTCTCTATTTACGTCATTTGGATGGTTTGTTGTGTATCTTAGTCTCTCTACGCCTGATATCTTTGATAATTCATATATTAAATCTGCCAAATTTGCTGTACCACCTTTAAGACTTTCTCCGTGATAGGCATTTACATTTTGTCCCAGTAGGGTTAATTCAACAACGCCCTGATCTACAAGTGATCTTGCCTCCTCAAGCAATTCCAGAGTAGTTCTGGAATATTCAGCTCCCCTTGTGTAAGGAACAACACAGAAGGTACAAAATTTATCACAACCTTCTTGAATAGTTAGAAAAGCCGTAGGTGACTTATCAAGACGTTTCCTCTTTGTGAGTAAATTGAATTTATTATTAGATGGGAATTCTGTCTCTATGAATTTCTTTTTTTTGTCTACATTAGCCACCAATTCTGGCAGCTTATGGTAGGTTTGCGGTCCTATGACCATGTCAACATCTGGCATTCTACGAATTATTTCACTATCCTCTGCTTGTGCTACGCAACCAGCTACAACTACCTTTTTTTTTCTGCTTTCTTTACTTAATCTACCAATGTCTGAATACAATTTTTCAGCAGCTTTTTCACGTATATGACATGTATTAAATATGATAAGGTCGCTATCATCAGAGTTATTTGTTTCTGAATAACCTTCTTTGTTCAATGACTCCAATATTCTCTCAGAGTCATAAACATTCATCTGACAACCATAGGTCTTTATATATACTTTTTTCATATATCAAATTCCCCTATTGAGAGATTTTAGGAAGCCATTTCTTATGACAGTCTCGCATTCTTGAGCAATATCCTTTCTAGATTTTTTTTCAGATATGTCAATTCTATTATGAAAAGTTATTTCAACTTCAAATGTACCTGAGCGTATCAACTTATATAAATGGCCGATTAAATTCATATCTCCATACCAAGCAATTAAGGTGCGCTCAATTCTGCTCATAGTTAATCCGTTATATTTAGTGTAAGCTATTGACATAGGTTGAATGCTAATATTTTTTGACTCCTCTAACTCACATAGAATAAATATCGATGATTTAAATGGCAGTACTTTATTCCCATCGCTTGAAGTTCCTTCCGGAAAAGGAACAATATTTTGCTTCTTCGATATTCTATCTTGAATCTCACTTGCTGTTTTGACAAGCTCTTTAGGCTTATTTCTATTAATGAATATTGTTTTTTGAAGATTTGCTAACCAACTTACAAGTGGCCACTTGGATACCTCACTCTTAGATACAAAAGAAGTCTTTACTATTGAGCTTATTATAAATATATCAATCCATGAGGCATGATTTGAAACAATAAGAGTACCATCATCACCCATTTTCCCATTTATACTAATATTTACAGAGAGAAGTCTGAGAATTATTTTGTGGTAAACCATTGGTATTATCTCTGAGAGTGAATATTTAAATTTATGGAGCAGTATTTGTATTGGAAGCAAGAAAAAGGTGGTGATAATAATTAGAAAAATAATCAAATAGCTCTTTAGCAATGACATAGTTAATTACTTTATATTACTTATTTTTTTTTACTGCATAGATTTCAAGACGGTGATTTATTATATTGTAGCCTAACCTATTGGCAATTTTCTCTTGTAGCATTTCAATCTCTTCATCCTGAAATTCAATCACTTTTCCTGTATCAATATCTATCAAATGGTCATGATGTTCTTTGTAGACCATTTCATACCGAGACTTGCCATCCTTAAATTCATGCTTTTCTAGTATGCCCTTATCATTAAATAATTTAAGTGTCCTATATATGGTTGCAAGGGAAATACTACTATGTATTGCAGACGTTCTTTGATGTAATTCCTCGGCGTCAGGATGGTCATTAGAAGATGAAAGCACATCAGCGATTATTTTTCTCTGATGGGTCATTCTTAGGCCTTTTTGCTTGCATTTCTCTTCAATACTACTTTTTACCATCTTATTCTGATTTTTGATCAAATTAGTATTATTTATAGTATAGCACCAATTTCAAATATTGACCATCGCATATAATCCTGCGTCGATCATGGTGTCACCAAATTTATAATATGACTTTCTAATATGTATTTTTTTAAAACCATATTTTTCGTAGAGCCTAATTGCAGCTATATTGTTTTGAGCGACCTCCAAATAAACGTTTGTAATACCCCTATCTTTGAAAAGAAGTAATATATTTTGTATTAGCATAGACCCAAAACCGCTTCTCCTTTTTTTAATATCCACCATTAACATAATAATATCACATTCAGTTCCAGAATGATTGGCAGCTACAAAGCCTAATACACCCTCACTATTTTCCAATATATATATAATTGAGTTTCTATTTTTTATTAAACTTTTAAAAAATTTTTTATCCCAACATTTATAATAACCATCCCTCATTATTTTGATGATACTCTCAATATCACTGTCGCGAGCGCACTTAAAGTATGCCTTCAAATTACTCATAAATATCTCTTTTTTTATACTTTATAAGTTTAGGTGTTTTAATATATTTTGCGCTAAGATTAACTTGCCTCAATGTTGATGTAGTGCAGATTTTACTTAACATCTTATCTGGAACTAAATAATTGCTAATAAGGTTCTTAATGCTTACATTATTTCGAATAAGATAATTACGAAATTCATTTCCGGTTTCAACCAGGCTATTTCCCGAGAGAGTGACACTACTAAGAATCTCATCCGAACTGAGTATAATTGGATCTTCTTGTATGGGGGCATTTTTTTCAAAAGCCTGATAGTAAAATTCATTATTTATTGAGTGTGTGATCACAGTTAGAGTATTGGAGTCATTTGGGTAATGATAGGTATCTGCAATTAGTTCATGTTGTGTTAGACCATATGCATCAATATCGTTAACTACAGAAATACACTTAGCAACCGCGACGCCCGTTCTGATATTCGTATAATTTCCAGGTCCAGTGATGCATATAATATTTTTAATATCAGGGTAACTATAGCCGCTAGTACTAATTAGGGACTCCAGGGATGGAACTATATTCTCACTATGCATTTGATCGGAGTTAAGTTTTATTTTTCCGATAATTTCAGACTCTTTTTGGGATATCAGAGCAATTATTGAGTTGTTCGATACAACATCAATTAGCAAAGTAATCATATCAGATTATAATGCTTCAACTTCCATTACTTCTGGGATGTAATGTTTTAGAAGATTTTCAATACCATTTTTTAGGGTCATTGTAGAACTTGGACAACCAGAGCAGGCACCCTGTAGATTTAGATAAACAGTTCCCGATTTAAACCCTTGAAAAGTGATATCACCTCCGTCATGTGCAACAGCTGGGCGAACTCTCGTTTGAATGAGGTCTTTTATCTTCTCAACAGTCTCACTATCTTTAGTATCAAAAAATTCTCTTTCTTTATCTTGTTTACTTCCTAATATCAACGGTTTACCTGATAGGAAATGGTCCATAATTTCACCAAGTATTATTGGTTTCAATTGTGGCCATTCATACGCACTCTTGGTCACTGTTATGAAATCGTCGGAGAAAAACACTCCCGAAACACCATCTATTGCAAATATTTTTGCTGCAAGGGGAGACTCTTCTGCTTCAATTGGATTTTTGTATTCCCTGGTTGACCCTGGCAGGACGTCGCATCCAGGTATAAATTTCAGAGTGCTCGGATTTGGTGTTGATACGGTTTCAATAAACATAATTAATTTCCTTATGATATTAATTTAAATATTAAGTTTTTATAATTCAAGCTTTATATCAGTTTTGCCTATTTTACACCTAATTTGCAGTTAATTCTAGTATTGCTTGTTCAGTTATCTGTCCGGGAATAATGGTAATCGGAACTGGAACATTTGATGATCTAGAGCCTGTAAATTGTGATACAAGAGGTCCCGGGTTAATGCTATCGGTTGCGGCCGCTAGAACGAGCAATGAAATTGAGCCGTCTTCACTTATGAAATCAATTATTTCAGTTGTTGGCAGTCCAAATCTTACGACTAACTCAGGTACCAGTCCAGTATTAGCATTTACTTTTTCTGAGTATATTTCTAATATCGCCCTGGCGCCCTCCTCTGCCTCCTGTTTCATGATGCCTTCAACTCCATAAACATTATTAAAATCTGTTGTATTAACTACTCTAAGCAAGGTGATCTTGCCGTCAGTTTGTAATGCTCTTCTCGAAGCATAACTGATGGCTCTGTGACATTCTGACGTATCGTCAACAACAACTAGAAATTTTCTTATCTTTTTGGACATCTTTACAAATAAAAATATAATTCATTGCCTATATTATAGGCATAAATTTAAGCCAAACCTATTATTTTTTTTGTTTCCTCTAAAACAGGCTTTGCAATTGCTTTTGCTTTTTTTGCACCATCTTTCAGTATATTATCTAAATACTCTGATTCATTTATGATTTTCCTCATTTCATTCCCGATGGGACAAATATTTAGCACTAATAATTCAGTGAGGCTCTCTTTTAATTGGGAGAATTGTTTACCAGAAAATTCATTCAAGACTGCTTCTTTGCTTTGGGCACTAACCCCTGCATAAATAGATACTAAGTTCATTAATTCAGGACGATTATAAACCTCCGAAATTTGTCCTGGAATTTCCCCTGAGTCTGTTTTAGCTTTCTTAATTTTACTAGTAATTTGATCAGCATCGTCCAAAAGGTTAATTCTTGTCATATCAGATAATTCTGAACTTGACATTTTTTTAAGACCATCTCTCAATGACATTACTCTGGTCACAGGGCCCGTGATTTGAGGCTCTGGTAATACAAAAAATTCCTCCTCATTTGTAATCTCAAGAATTCTATCATGGAAATCAATATTAAATTTTTGGGCAATATCACGTGATAACTCTATATGCTGCTTTTGATCATCACCAACCGGCACATGTGTAGCTTTGTATGCAAGGATGTCAGCCGCCATGAGTACGGGGTATGTATATAGTCCTACAGACATTTTTTCCTTATTTTTTCCAGCTTTTTCTTTGAATTGGGTCATTCTATTTAACCAGCCCACTCTGGCAACGCAATTTAAAAGCCATGATAGTTCAGCATGTTCTTGAACACTACTTTGATTGAATATAATACTCTTTTTTGGGTCAAGTCCCGAAGCTAAAAATCCGGCTGTTATTTCGCGGATATTTTTTCTTAAACTTCTAGGATCCTGCCACACCGTTATCGAATGAAGATCAACAACGCAATAAATACATTGACTCTTATTTTGTAGCTCAACAAAATTTACAATTGCCCCAAGGTAATTACCAAGATGTAAATTACCAGAAGGCTGTATACCAGAAAAAACTCTCATAATATTATCGTATATGTTTAAAAAAGGAGTTTAATTTAATAATTTTAAATATAAGACAAAGCATACCATAAAAAATCATCCCACTAAAAACGTAGCATAAAAGTATTAAAAAATTGACAATAGAACTATCTTTAAATTCTAAAATAGTTAAACCCTTTTCAAGGGTATAAAGGAGTAATACCATAATTATGGATGCTATCACAATCTTCAGGATTTTATGCAAGAGCTCTAAATTCAATACAAAGTATTTCTGAGTCATGGACTCCCTGTATAGGAAGTATAAGTTTATCCAGGCGGATATAGTTGTAGAAATTGCAATACCTAAGTAACCTAGATATTTGAATAGAGATATCGAGATTACAATATTTGTGATCACACTGATTCCAGCAAAAATCATTGGAGAGCGTGTATCTTCTCTTGAGAAGAACATTACCTGAAATATTTTTATGCAAACAAATGCGGGTAATCCTAGAGCAAAAACCATTAATGCGCGGGAGGTTGAAATAGTGTCTGTAGATGTAAAGAATGCGCGTTCAAATAATACCATTATAATCTCCTGGGATAAAAAGATTAAGCCAAATGCAGCTGGAGTTGCAAGAATTAGCGATATTTCAAGGGACTTTTCTTGGATGAGTTTGATATTTTTTGAATTTTTTTTCGCAATTTCTCTCGATAGCTGAGGGAGAAGAACAACACCAATAGAAATGCCAATCATTGCAAGAGGCAATTGATATATTCTATCGGCGTAATATAAATAGGAAACGGCCTTATCTTCAAAAGACGCTATAATACTTCCAATGAGAATATTTATTTGAATGATGCCACCAGCACCAATTGCAGGGAAGCTTAAGATCATAAACCTTTTCACGTTATGGGAAACCTTTGGTAAATTTATTTTTGGTAGATAGCCATTTTTCTTACAACCATAAATGCATATAATTAACTGGAAGACACCCGATATTAGAAAACTTGTCATAAGTAATTGAGCTGCCACGCTCGAATTTTGCAGCCCCATTTCCTGAATATATAACAAAGCAATAATCATCGATATATTTACGAATACGGGCATCGAAGCGGCAAGTAGGTATTTTTCAAGTGAATTTAGAACTCCGCACAAGAGCGTTACAAGAGATATAAAGAATAAGTATGGAAAGGAGATTCGTGCTAAATTAATGACTAAATCCATTTTTTGTGTATCTTGTGAGAAACCTGGGGCTATTACATAGATAATAAAGGGCATTAATATCTCAAACAAACTCATCAGCAACAATAAAGACCAAAATAAGAAGTTAAAAATCTCGTTAAAAAAAAACTTTTGCCTCGGCTCTTGCGGATAGCTTTTTTGTAAACATCGGAATAAAGGACATATTTAATGCACCCTCAGCCATAATCCTTCTAAAAATATTTGGAAATTTTAGGGCTATAAAAAAAGCATCAGCAATACTACCTGCCCCAAAGGTCGCCGCAATAAAAATGTCCCTAATAAATCCAAGCAATCTACTTACAAGAGTCATACCTGAAACACGGAATAATGGTTTTAGCATATTCATAAAATAGGTTACTTATTCTCTTCCATTGAGGCCAAAAGCATACTTTTCATCAACGACAGTTTTTCAGGCGTATAAATTTTATCACCAAAAAGGTTTGTAATATAAAAGACATCATTTGCTTTCTCGCCAAACGTAACAATATGTGCAGATTTAATGTTGATGTTAGTTTCTTTCAGTGTATTTGCGATCCTGTAGAGTAGCCCTGGTCTATCCATACCTTCAATTTCAATAACAGTAGAATTATTAGAATATTCATTTGTGATGTTGACTTTATTGGTAACTTCAAATGTTTTTTCATAACTTGCATTTTTATTCTTTTTAGATAACTCTCTATCAAGTGATATCTCACCGCCTAAACTCTTTTTTATACAATCTGTGATTTTTATTAATCTTCTGTCTTCATCTTGATCATTGAAATCACGCCTTACGGATATTGTGTCAATTGCAATTCCGTCAATTGTAGTTTCTATCTGTGCATCTATTATATTTGCATCAAATAATGAGCATGCCCCAGCGAGAGTTACTAACAGATTAGGGTAATCCGGACCTATCAGTGTAATGGTTGTTGTATTATTCTGGACATTTTTTTTTGTAAAAATTTCAAGTGAAATATTTTTTGAGTCCTTAGCTTTTAAGATATTTGCATGTTCAATTTGCTGTTCAATAGTAGTTGTGAGCCAATAGTTATTGCTAAATCTGTGTACGTATGAGTTTATAAGTAGCTTTGGCCAATCACTAACTTTTTCCTTAAATTTAATTTGAGCTACAATGCAGCTATTCTCTCTTTCTATTGATCTATTTTTATTCCCATTCATATAGCTCGATGTCTCCTCATACAGAGTCCTAAGCAGTCCACTTTTCCAAGCATTCCAAATATTTGGGCCAACTGACATTATGTCAGCGACAGTGAGTGCCAATAAATAATCTAAGTTTTTTTGACTCTTAACAATATTTGCAAAATCTGCTATCGTTTTTGGATCGAATAGATCTCTTTTTTGTGCAATATCACTCATTACTAAATGATTTTTTATAAGCCATGCCGTTTGAGATACTTCATGATTTTTCATCCCGAGTCTCGTGCATAACTTTTCTGCTATTTGTGATCCAAGAATGCTATGATCTTGCTTTCTGCCTTTCCCAATATCATGTAAAAAAGCAGAAACTAGTAGAATCTTTTTATTGTTAAGTCTCTCATTATAGTTTTTGGAGAATGGATGAGGTTGACTCAGATTATTATTTATTATTTTATCCATAAAACCAACTGTTTTTAGCAAATGTTCGTCTACAGTATAATTATGATATAGATTAAATAATGACATACCCTCGACTTTTCCGAAATCAGGCAAAAATTTGCCAAGTACTCCTGCATCATTCATATTTCGGAGTATATTTTCTGGGTGTTTTGATTTTGAAAATAAATCTAAAAAAGTTTTATTCGCATTCTTACTATTCTTAAATTCATTATCAATAATCTTTAGTGAGCGATTAATTGAATGTATTATTTCAGGGCTTAATAATACATTATCTGTGTCGGCTGTTATGAAGAGCCTAATTAAATCAATTTTATTTTCACTGAAGCTGAAGTTATCTTTTTTATATAATCTACCTCTCTTTATATATAAATTCTTATTCTGATTACCTTTTTTTCTAAAAGGGAGGATATTATCAAGAAGATCATACACAGCTGGCGCTTTCTTTATTGACCTTTCTTCTAAGGAAGCGCAAACTATTCTTGTTAAATTTCCAACTTCTTTTGCAGTCATAAAGTAATGCTTCATAAATCTTTCAACGTCTTTCTGACCTGGCCGTTTGGCATATCCCAGGCGAGACGCAAGTTCGAGCTGTTTATCAAAAGTAAGAACTTCATTATCTCTGTTTGATACAAAATGTAAATGACATCGGACAACCCAAAGAAAATCTTCTGCCTTCTTAAAGCTGTTCAATTCAGATGAGGTCAAGTACTGGTCATTTTTAATTAAATCCTCAAGAGAATGTGGCCTATAAAGATACTTGCCTATCCAAAATAGTGTATGTAAGTCTCTAAGACCACCTTTACTCTCCTTTATATTTGGCTCAACCAGATAGCGAGATGATCCATATGTTTTATGTCTTTTATCCCTTTCATTTAACTTCATTTCTATAAATTCATCAGCAGTCTTGGTAACTATCTCACTATTGAATCTTTCAATTAATTTTTCATAAAGCTGGTGGTATCCATGGATGTATCTCGCCTCTAAGATTGATGTTCTAATTGTGAAATCAGATTTTGAGAGATTAAGGCATTGGTCTAAATTTCTTGTCGCGTGACCTACTTTAAAGCCCAAATCCCATAGAACATAGAGCATGTATTCAATAACGGACTTTGCCCATTGATTAAGTTTATTTGAATGTAAGAAGAGTAAATCAATATCTGAGAAAGGTGCAAGTGTCCCTCTCCCATAACCGCCAACAGCTACGAGGCATATTTCGTCACTATTTTTTTTGTCTTTTGGATGATATATATTTTGTACTATGAAGTCATAAACTGTTTTTATAAGAGTATCTTGGAATTGAGAGAGGCTTCGTGCAGTTCGAATTCCATTTCCATGTTTTTTTAATTGGCTTTCAGCTTTCTTCCTTCCATTTGCAATGACGCTAGTTAATTCATTAATAATGTCCTCACGTATTTTGGCAATGTTACCGTTGTTCTTTGATATAGTATTATCAATGGACCAGGCGAGAGTCTTTGGGTTTATGAGCGTGTCTATATCTTTATCCATGATTTATTACTCATAACTTTTTGTGAACAATTTTAATTGCAGAAATTTACCGTTTTTGCGGCTGGCACGTATAATAATTTTAGAGAGGTTCTCATAATTTAATTTTATCTTAGCAATATTCCACATAATCCCTATATTGAAAATTTATCCACAAATCTCTTTTCGATTTTTTCACGTGGCATTACAATAAAAACATCGATAGTACCAAACTGTTTATCAATCACCGCTCCATCACCAACATAAGCGCCCAATCTCAAGTATCCCTTTATGAGAGGCGGCATGCTTTTGAGGGCCTCTTTCTCATTAATCTCTTCTTTCTTTATCATATTCATATTCACGTATCTATCTTCTTTCGCTCTAACTCTCCATTCCTCTGGCGCTAGTGCGTTGTGATGTAAAAAGCTTAAGGCCATGGCAATCTGCTCGGGTTTGTCTGCCTGGAAACTGGCGCACCCAATCATAACATCAAAATTATTTTCTGATATATACTTCCAAACACCTTGCCATAGTAGTTCAATGGTAGATTTTTTCCTATATGAACTCAGAACGCATGAACGGCCCAGTTCAAGAAATCTTCTCTTTTGATGTCTTTCAATAAGTGGATTGATATCATACTCATCCTGGCTATAAAATCCTTTGTTTGATTCAGCATCTCTCTGAGGAAGCAGTCTATAGGTCCCAACTACATTTTCCCTTTTCTTGCCTATTAGCAGTACCCCTCTTTTTTTATTTGATCTGTCGATTACGAGCATATGCTGACATATTTTGTCATAAGTATCGCGATCCCTTCGAGTAAATCTTGTTAAGATATTTGGATGCGCAGAAAGTTCTCTATAAAATACTCGGAATCTTAATTGCTGTGCTGCCTTTATTTCGTTTTTTGTTTTTGCCAATCTTGTATCTAGATCAATATCTTTTGGCTCTTTCGAGAATTTTTTGCGGATATTGAGAATTTTAGTCCTGTTTTTTTGTGAATTGTATTCTTTTATTTTTTGAGCTAGTTTCGCCATATGAGTATTTTTTAAAAAATTGTTATTTGGTTATTAACTTATTTTTTTTCAGCCTTATCCCAAAACATTTTTGCGATATTTATTCCACTTAATTGATAAATCTCTCTTATTCCAGTTGGGGATGTAACATTAATTTCTGTGATAAAATTATCAATTATATCTATCCCAACGAAAAATAAACCAAAATCCTGCAAGTCTTTAGAGATGGCATTACAAATTTTAATATCATGCTCTGTTATCTCGGTTTTTAGTGGCAATCCCCCAACATGCATGTTTGATCTAATTTCTCCTTCTTGGGGTAATCTATTAACTGCACCAGCAATCTCGCCATCGATTAGAATTATCCTTTTATCGCCATCTTTGACTTTTGGAATGAACTTCTGAGCTATAAAAGGTTCATTATTTAATGCTAAGAAATTTTCAATTATTGATCCAAAATTCCTATCATTTTTGTCCGAATAAAAGACATTAGCTCCTCCATTACCATAGAGTGGTTTGATAATAATTTTGTTGTATTTATTTCTAAACTTAGTTATTTCAATTACATTCCGGCTGATGAGAGTGGGTGGCATAAAATCCATATATTTGTTCACAAAAATCTTTTCTGGGCAGTTACGGACATAAAATGGGTTGTTTAGAATTAGTATCTTATTTTGTATCGTCTCCAGGAGGTGGGTTGCTGTTATATAACTCATATCAAAAGGGGGATCCTGCCTCATCAATAGTATATCGTATTTATCAAGCTGTACGGATCTCGTAGAACCTATTTTTTCTAAACAATCTGGGTTATAGGAGACTTTTATTTTTTGTGCTTCGGTAAATAGTTTACCGTCATTAAGGGTAAGCATATCTGGGGTGTATATATCTATTTCATACCCTCTGTTATGGGCCTCTAAGAGAAGTGCGAAAGTACTATCACCTGACAGGTTAAGTCTCTCTATTGGGTCCATTTGCACTATGATTTTCATACTTTATTATTAATTTATACTAATTAAGAGTCAAAGGTCTTACTTAACTTTCTTTGATTCTAGACATAGGGAGTATACCATTTTTTTTGGAAGATTATATTTCATATGAATCATATTTGTAATTTGTTTTACAGGCAAATCATTTATTAGTTTTTTTATATCATTTTCAACATCAGTAATATTAATGTCATCTGAAATAATCTCTGATGTATTGAATAGGATTACTATTTCCCCTTTCATTGGTTTATCATTCATATCATTTAAAATATTACTTATTTTATTTGCAATTGTTTCTTCAAAAATTTTTGTCATTTCTCTGGCGATAACTATCTCAATGTCACCAAAATAATCTTTAAGTTGAACTAAGGTTTTATTTATTTTCTTGGCGCTTTCAAAGATGATGATTGTTGCCTCCAGGTTTTTTATTTTTTCAAGCTCTTGCTTTCTTTTCGAAACATTATTAGGAAGGAATCCCAGAAAATATATCTTATCTGTTGGTAGTCCGGACAAGACGGCTGATGAGGTTAATGCTGATGGCCCTGGGACTGTATATACTGGTATTTTTCTCTCTCTACATAATCTAATCAATTTATATCCAGGGTCCGATATAAGTGGCGTCCCTGCATCAGAGATTAATGCTATTACCATTTCATTCTTCAATTCTTTTAGAATACTATCACGGGTAGTTTCATTACTGAAATCGTTATATATGAGCAGTTGTTTATCAATCGAATAATGACGTAGAAGTTTTTTCGATACACGTGTGTCCTCGCAGTAAATCTTATCTACTGATTTTAATACTCTCAAAGCTCGATTTGATATATCCTCAAGGTTTCCAATGGGCGTTGCAACAATATATAATCCCGGGTAAATATCCATTACTTTATTTTTTCTTATTCATCTCAGTGTGCCAGGCTTGCTATTATGCTATCACAAACAAGCGAACCTCTCCTTGTAATTCTTATATTCTCTTTTGTTCTATCAGTTTTTAAATACCCATTTCTTATTAGTGACGCGACAGTGTCATCATTTAATTTACCGCCTAAATTTTTGTATCTACTTACGTTTAAACCCTTTCTTGTCCTCATCGACATGACAATATATTCATCTTGGTTTTGCTCATCGGTTAAGACGGTATTTTCGATGAAAGAATTGCCATTGCTTCGTATTTTCTCGCCCCAATTATTTGGATCATACTCATTTATAAGGGACTTTCTTTGCTTATTTTCTAACTTTATCCTTGAGTGAGCACCTGGCCCAATGCCAACCCACTCACCACAATTCCAATAATTTAAATTGTGTTTACACTCATACCCTTTTTTTGAAAAGTTTGATATTTCATATTTTTTTAGTGAGAACTTATCGCAAATTTCTTCAGTAATATTGTAAAGCCTATTGGACACAGATTCATTAGGTAAATTAATTTTTCCTAAACTATGCAATTTTTCATATACAGTATTTGGCTCAATTGTTAGCTGATAAAGAGATAAGTGTTGTGTATGAAGAGATAGTGCATTTTCTAATTCCAACTCCCAAGCCTTTGAATCTTGGCCAGGTCTTGCGTAGATTAAATCTATTGAAATAGACTCGAAGTATTTTTGAGCAATATTTACTGCTTTGATTGCCAGTTCAGATGTGTGAGTCCTACCCAGATTTTTTAAATCGTTGTTATTCAGTGATTGAACGCCGACCGATATTCTGTTGACACCTAAAGTTGAGAAATCATAAAATTTTTGAAGCTCAACACTTGTAGGGTTTGCTTCCATTGTTATTTCTGTATCTCCCTCAACCTTAGAATGTTCAGCTAGATGACCTAAAATTCTTTCGACTGTACGTGGATCCATGAGTGATGGCGTACCGCCCCCAAAAAAAATTGAAGAAATTTTTTTGCCATACAGATAATCTGCGTGATAGCTCAGCTCTTTATTTATAAGGTACAAAAATTCCTCTTGGTCGATTTTTTTATTTGAAACGTGGCTGTTAAAGTCACAATACGGGCATTTTGATAAACAGTAAGGCCAATGAATGTAGATGCTTAATTCAGACATTGTTCACTTATCATTTCGATTTAAGAAACTTGCAAATTTTGCAAATGCCTTTGCTCTATGAGATAAACCTACTTTCCTAGGTTTCCAGGAATGTTTTTCTTCAGATGTTATTTCTCCAAAGGTTTTATCTAAATTATGCGGTTTAAATATTGCATCATAGCCGAAACCATATTCGCCTCTGGGCGGCCAGACCACCAAGCCCTCAATTTTCCCAACAAAGAAATGGTATTTCCCATTAGGGAAGAAAAGGCATAATGCACATACAAATCGTGCTGTTCTATCGGCAACTGGTACTTTATTTTCATCCAGCAATCTTGTAACCTCACGCATTGCAAGGTCAAAGTTCTTATTCGGTCCTGCCCATCGAGCCGAGTATATACCAGGCTGTTTATCAAGAGCATCAATTTCAATACCTGAGTCGTCTGATAATGAAATAAAATTTGATAAATTTGACGCTGACTTTGCCTTAATGAGAGCATTCTCTTCAAATGTACTTCCATCTTCCACGGGCTCAGGTAATTCCAGTTCCTTTGAAGATATTATATCTATATTAAGTAAAGTGAGTAGTTCACGAAATTCAGATATTTTACCCTCATTATGACTTGCGATTAGCAGTTTATCCTGATTAAGTTCAAACATATTCAATAAAAGGTCTTCTTTTGTGCATTAAAAATTTCTTCAGAATTAATTTTTACAAGGTCTAGCATCTTATTAAGGTCATCAACTTTGAAGGTTCGTTCTTCGCCGCTAGATTGCACCTCAATCAATTCGAAATCTTTTGTGAAAACAAAATTGGCGTCTACTTCAGCGGCTGAGTCTTCCTCATAATCTAAATCAATTTGTACCTCTCCATTTAAAATGCCGCATGATATTGCACCAATCTGTTTTTTGATCGGACTTTTATTTATAATTCCAATCTCCATCATTTTATCTACGCAAAATTTCAGTGCCAACCAAGCGCCTGTTATAGATGCCGTTCTTGTGCCGCCATCTGCTTCAATAACATCACAATCAATAACAATTTGTTTTTCAGGAATTTTTTCTAAATCTACACAAGCTCGTAAACTCCTACCAATAAGCCTCTGTATCTCTTGGGTCCGGCCTGACTGCTTACCAGACTTTGCTTCCCTTGGCATCCTCTGATTTGTTGATCTTGGCAACATTCCGTATTCGGCTGTTACCCAACCCTTGCCAGTATTTCTCAGCCAAAATGGGACTCTACTATCAATTGAAGCTGTACATATAACTTTTGTTTTACCGATTTCGATCATGCAAGAGCCATCAGCATTATCTATTATATTTGGCGTTATTTTTATTGGGCGGATCGCCGTTAATTCCCTTTTATTTGCTCTCATCTATGTCTCTTGATTAATTGTTATTTTTTTTATTAATATAAGGTATAAAAATAAAGAATTAAAATAGAAAACGAATAACCATAAATATGACTAGCAAAAACTCAAATTTATTTCAACTCGACGATAGGTCTAGGGACATCTTCAAAAGGATAGTAGAAGAATATTTAGCTAAGGGTTCACCTATTGGATCAAGGACCATATCACAAATGGATAGAATTAACTTATCTGCAGCTTCGATAAGGAATGTAATGCAAGATTTGGAGTCATTAGGACTAATATATTCCCCTCATACAAGCTCGGGCCGAATACCAACAGAGGGCGGCTTAAGATTATTCGTCGACGCGATGCTAGAGATTGGAAATCTAACTGATACGGATCAAGCTGCAATGCATGAACAGGCGATGACGAATAACATGACACTAGAGGATGCCCTTAACAAAGCCAGCGAGATGTTGTCTGGATTGACAAATTGCACCGGTGTTGTCTCAGTAAATAAAGATGTTAAATATATTAAGCACATTGAATTTGTCTCCCTTGATAAATCACGAGTTCTTGTCATTTTAGTTGATGAGGATGGTGATGTTGAAAATAGGATCATCAACAACTCTGAGGGTCTCACAGCTTCAAGCCTAGCCTCAGCGAGTAATTATCTTAATCATCACATGCGCGGCTTCACGCTTAATGAGGCAATAAAGAGAATTAAGTCTGATCTTATGTATAAGAAAAATGAACTTGATAGAGAAACTGCTGATTTGTTAACTCAAGGTCTTGCAACTTGGAGTACTTCAAATTATAAGAAAGACGATAAAATTTTAATAGTTAAAGGTGCATCTAAGCTAATTTCTCACATTGAAGCAAATGACGACCTTGAAAAGGTAAGGCACCTATTCCAAGACTTGGAAAATAAACAGGAAATTATGGAATTACTTAGCATGGCAGAAAAAGCTGAGGGGGTGAGAATTTTTATTGGGTCAGAAAATAAGTTATTTTCGTTATCTGGTTCTTCGATGATAGTTACGCCCTTTAAAAATGAGAAAAAACAAGTTATTGGTGTGCTTGGAGTAATCGGGCCAACAAGAATGAACTATGGAAAAATAATACCAATGGTGGATTATACAGCAGAACTAATGAAGAAAATTTTAGGTTAAATTCATGATATTAGATATAATAAAAGACACATTGTACCGAATTAAAATTAAATAGAAGATTGGCAATTGAATGAAAGATGCAAAAGATAAGAAGAAAGAGTCAGAAATGAAAGAGGAAGATCGTAGGTTGGAGGAAAACTCCATAGAAGTCGAGGAGCCGAGTATTGAGGATGACAAAATATCAACTCAGCAGGTTTCGGATGATATTGATTTTACAGTTAAGTTAGAAGAGGCAAATGATCGTATTCTAAGAATGGCTGCGGAGATGGAAAATTATCGAAAAAGAACCACAAAGGAAAAAGAGGATGCTATCAAATATTCAACTACTAAGTTCGCAAGAGATATTGTCACTGTAGCTGATGATCTAGAAAGGGCCCTTGAGAGTATTAAAGACATTGACCTTGACGGCAACGAGACTACAAAGACCTTACATGAAGGGATACAACTTACGATGAGGTCGTTATCTCAAATACTTGAAAGGAATGGTATTGAAAGATTCGACCCAACAGGCGAGAAATTTGACCCTACCGTACATGAAGCTATGTTTGAAGTCCCAGATAATGAAAAAGAGAGTGGTATAATTGTTCACTTAGTTGAACCTGGATATCGCATAAATGAGAGAATTCTGAGGCCAGCAAGAGTTGGTGTAAGTAAGTCAAGTAAATGAATTAAATTACCAAATCTTACTAAAAAAACACTTAATGGTTAAATTACAAAAAACAGTTTCGTATAACCTTGAAATTTCTAAATTGAATCTAACAGATTTTAGAAACCACAGTTTTACTTCAATATCAACGGACAAAAAATTTGTTGTTCTTGTCGGTAAGAATGGATCAGGAAAAACAAACATAATTGAAGCTGCATCAATGTTTTCATCTGGAAAGGGATTGAGAGGCGCACAACTATTAGAGCAATCAAATATAAGAGGAAGTGGTGGCTGGTCTGTATTTATGGAGATAAGAACAGGTAAAGGAAAAATAAAGTTGGGTACTGGTATTGGAAACTCTCAGATTTTAGAAGGTAAAGGTCGCCAATGTCGAGTGGATGGAGAATTCGTAAAGAGCTCACGACAATTTAAGGAATATGTTAGTATCATCTGGCTAACTCCGCAAATGGATAGACTTTTTATTGGTCAGAGAACAGATAGACGAAAATTTTTTGATAAATTAATTTATCTAATCGAACCGAGTCATGAAGAGAATATAAAAAATTATGATCGCCTTCTGATGCAAAGAAATAGACTTCTATTGAATAAAGAAGAAAAAACCAACTGGCTGGATAATATCGAGAAACAGTTATCTAAAATTGCTACAAGTATTCTTATCTCGAGGCAAATAGCCACGAAACGATTAAATAAGATTATGGATGTAGAGGTAAAAAACAATTTATTCCCGGCGGCAAGTATCGTGATGCGCGAAGAGCTCGGTAATCTAAACGTAAGAGCGCCAATAGCCGAAATAGAAGAACAGCTTCAAAAATTATTTCATCAATCGCGTGCAAGAGATAGGGAGACATCTCGGACAAGTGTTGGCCCACATAGGACAGATTTTACGCTTCATTATAAGAAAAATAACATGTACGCGGAAAATTGTTCAACTGGAGAACAGAAGAACCTTCTTATATCCTTGATACTCGCTGAAGCCAGAGTATACCAAGAGATAAATAATGGTGTATCACCGATACTTTTATTAGATGAGGTTACAGCACATATGGATAATGATCGTATTTCAAATTTATTTGAACAGATTACAGATATTGGTTCACAGACTTGGCTAACCGGAACGTCAGAGGATTTATTTGATTGCATAAGGGATAAAACCGATATTTTTCATATTAATGATGGAAAACTATCACGTAAGATGGTCTAAATGATTAAAAACTTGCAGAATCACGTTTTTCTTATCTAATATAAAGTGTCTATGAAACACATGCAAAATCACTTATGAGCGATATAAATATCGAACAAAAAAAAGACTATGATGCAGGATCAATAAAAGTCCTCAAAGGTTTGGATGCTGTTCGAAAGAGACCTGGTATGTATATCGGTGATACTGATGACGGATCAGGACTCCACCACATGGTCTATGAGGTTGTGGACAATTCAATTGATGAGGCATTGGCAGGGCATTGTGATAAGGTTGACGTGATCCTGAATCCGGATGGCTCAGTCACAGTTAAAGATAATGGTAGAGGTATCCCAACAGATATTCACGAAGGAGAAGGCATCTCAGCGGCTGAGGTCATAATGACACAACTACATGCAGGTGGTAAGTTTGATCAAAACTCATATAAAGTTTCAGGAGGATTGCATGGGGTAGGCGTGTCGGTAGTTAATGCTTTATCATCCCAGTTAGATTTAAAAATATACCGGAGCAAAACTGTTCATGAAATGTCTTTTCTTGATGGTGTTCCAAAAGACGGGCTAAAGGAAGTAGGAGTTTGTGAAGAACGAGTATCAGGAACAGAGATCACATTTCACCCATCGGACAAGATTTTTACAAATATTAAATTCAATTTTCAGACACTAGAACATAGATTAAGAGAGTTGGCTTTTTTGAACTCAGGTGTTGAGATAAATTTATCCGATAATAGGGGCGTAGAAACTAAGTCTATTAGTATGAGCTATACTGGTGGATTAGAAGAGTTTGTTAAGTATTTGGATAAATCAAAACAGCTTTTGATAGATAATCCTATAAATTTAAATCTTGAAAGGGAAGGTCTTTCTGTTGAGGTATCCTTGTGCTGGAATGATAGTTATCACGAAAATATACTATGTTTTACAAATAATATCCCACAAAGAGATGGAGGAACACATCTTGCGGGATTCAGAGCAGGCTTGACTCGTACAATTAATAGCTACGCGGGGCAGGCAAATATTCAAAAAAAGGATAAGATACAGATAACAGGGGAGGACGCAAGAGAGGGAATGACATGTGTCCTTTCAGTAAAACTCCCAGATCCAAAATTTTCTAGTCAAACGAAAGATAAGCTTGTTTCATCAGAAATTCGCCCAATTGTTGAAAGTTGTGTGAATGATGCTCTGGGTAGCTGGTTTGAGGAGCATCCAAATGAGGCAAAAAGTGTTATTTCTAAAATTTTTGAGGCGGCTGTGGCTAGGGAAGCGGCAAGGAAGGCTCGTGAACTGACAAGAAGAAAGGGAGCTTTAGATATATCAAGTTTACCGGGTAAGCTTGCGGATTGTATTGAGAGAGATCCTGCAAAATCTGAGCTATTTATTGTTGAGGGTGACTCAGCTGGGGGTTCAGCGAAACAAGGCAGGAATAGAGATTGCCAAGCAGTCCTTCCCCTTAGAGGCAAAATCCTGAATGTAGAAAGAGCTAGATTTGATCGTATGTTGTCATCGAATGAGATTGGAACACTAATAACTGCTCTTGGAACGGGTATTGGAAAAGATGAGTTTGATATTGAGAAGCTGAAATACCATAAAATCATAATTATGACTGATGCAGATGTCGATGGCGCACACATCAGAACATTATTATTAACTTTTTTCTATAGATGGATGCGCCCATTAATCGATGGGGGTTACCTCTATATTGCTCAGCCTCCGCTTTATAAGGTTAGCAAAAATAGATCGGAGAGATACATAAAGATTGATAAAGAGCTTGAGGAATATCTCCTTGAATCTGGATTGGATAATGCAGTATACCAAAGCGGTACTGGAGCTGAGCACAGTGCAAATGATTTAAAAGAAATACTTAAAATATCAAGCTTGCTAAACGGTTTGATTGCTCAGATAAATAATAAATATCCAAAGTTCATAATCGAAGAATGTACAATTGCTGGCGCTTTAGATCATAAGTTGTATGATAATAAAGAATATGCAGAAGAAACAGCAGGTTACATAGCAAAAAGGTTAAACAGTAAGTCCAGCATAGAACAATCCACCTATACTTGGATTGGAAAAACAAACGAAATGAATGATTTGATCTTTGAAAGAGAAAACAGGGGTGTAAAAGAGACTTATGTAATAGATAAGCAGTTTATGTATTCCTCTGACGCGATAGCTCTAAATGAGCTTTCATCAAAGCTACAAGAGATTTATCTCAAGCCTGGAAAGTTGAAGTTTAAAGATAATGAAAAGATTATATATACCCCAACAGAGCTATTTGAAATGGTGTTAGCTAATGGTAGAAAAGGGGCATCAATTCAAAGATATAAAGGCCTTGGTGAGATGAACCCAGATCAACTATGGGAAACAACCCTAGATCCGGATATGAGAACTTTACTACAAGTTAAAGTTAAAGAAGCCGATGAAGCAAGTAATTTATTTACGAGACTTATGGGCGACGAGGTTGAGCCAAGACGAGAGTTTATTCAAGAAAATGCTCTCCGGGTTTCCAATCTTGATATTTGATTATTCTGAGATTAATTCACACTTCAATATATCCCATAGTGAAACTATGCATCCTTACGGATTTATCTTTTTGGATATGAATCAATTCTCCAGTCTGGATGCCCGCCTTATGATCATTTGTTATAACATTTGGCTGTATAACAACTGTCATATTCTCTTTGAATTTGAAGCCATCATAATCACTTGCCGGCCGACTTTTTGTTCCTAGTACCGGGTCCAAATAACCCCCACCATAGCCATGAATTAAGTCATCCCAAATTGAAAAACTTCCGTCTTCTATTCTCGATGAGATTGTATTAATTTCTTCAATCGTGGTGCCATCTTTCAGAATAGAAAAAATGTTACTGAAGACTTCATCTCCGACAGCATGTAAGTCTTCATATAGTGGGCTCATTTTTTTGAAACCAATAGTTCTCAGGACTTGCCCGGGATAGTTCCAAAAGTGTGAACTTATCTCAGTTGTAATTATATCATTTTCGGTTATTTTTTTATTTGATGTGTATTGGTATGGGACGCAATTATCTGGTTTGTCCATATTTGTTATTCCAAAAAAGTTTATAACCTTGTGGCCCCCATGTTTAAGATAACCAGACTGTGTTATTTGAGACATTTCGTGTTCATTAAGTCCCGGTTTAAGATTTGAAACAATGTTATTTATTCCTTCGTCTGTAAGTGCCGAGGCGATTTTCATCCAGGATATCTCCTCCTCACTTTTTATTGTTCTCATCAAATTATAGTCTTTCGATATATCAATGATTTTTATATTTTTTTTCTGTAGATTAATTAAGTAGCTGTATGGTAGCCTTCCAATCACTCCTATGGTATTTTGTTGACCGAGATTATTTAGCATATTAGGAAATATTTTATCTGAGAGGCGTCTCTCGCCCCATAACAATTTTGTCTTACCATTGATAAGCTTTTCAGCCATCGGGAGATGATTATAATGCTCTACGTACAAATTAATATTTTCATTTTCTTTGATTTCAACAAGAGCTTCCTGCGTTGTGTGCCAACCAGTGAAATACTGCACAGCGTTACCTGCACCAAGAGCTTCGTATATAATAACCTTATCCAGTCTCTTTTGCTTAATAACGTCTTCAATTAAGGATATTCTTCTATGATATTCCCGTTCAGTAAAAACAGGGTATCTCTCATCTAAAATTGCTTTGCACGTATCATCTAGACCGTTTATGAAATGACCATTATTCATACTATCACCAATGTACCCATGTAGGTTTGAAATTATTTATTATGATAATCCATACAAAAGCTTTCCTGCCACCGGCAATGAAGCTCTCATAATTCTACCATTCATCGAGTCAGTAATGTAGAGTGTTTTTCTATCTGGGCCACCGAATGCTGTATTAGTCATTAAGCTGTGATTATCTGTGTATATTAGATGTGTTGGTAGACAATTACTATCAAATCGCCAAACTCCAACACCTAGGTGATTTACAATCATTCCATCCTCAGAGTCCATTTCAAGTCCGTCTGGTCCAGCATGCCCACCTGATAATTGTATTGCAACGCCACTCTTACTAACACTATTGTCTGCCATTAGAGGAAGTCGCCATATTTGTTGGGACCTGGTAATAGCAACGTATACTTGATTTTCTGAATTATTTACAGTTATTCCATTTGGGCTTGGCGCATTTGTTACAAGCTTATGTAACTCGCCATTTGCTGTTAACCTAAACACTCTGCCCGTTGGGTCTATTATTCCAGTCTGACCTTGGTCAGTAAAGTATAGATCTCCGTTCGACGTAAAATGTAAATCATTTAATCCTTTAAATCCCTCAGAATACAAAGTTTCTATTATTGGTTCTATCGACCCTGAATTAATATCAAGTTTCATCAGACCTTGTTTGTAACAGGCAATATATGCAGAGCCGTCTTTATGAAATTTGAGCCCATTTGGCCAACCATCATATTCACAAACAATATCCCATTCACCATCTGGTGTTATTTTAAATATTCTGCCGAAAGGTATATCTGTTACGTATAAATTTCCTTGCCTATCAAATGAAGGCCCTTCAAGAAATTGATTCACTTTTGCGCCTTGCCTATTTGGATTAGACCATGCTGTCTGTTTTGTATCTCTATATTTCTCAGGTAGTTCAGTAAATATTTCAGCTTTTATTAGTTCTGGTTGGTTGAACGGATTTAACATTGAATTTCCTCACAGTCATTTTTTTTGGTTAAATACATAAGGTACCATATAAAATTTTTTTCATTATACATAGATTTTTTTTTATACATATATAAAATGATATAGTTAAATATATATTATGGATCGAATTATGAGTGGTAACGAATTTGAAATGGGTCATTCTAATTTTAGTGTAGATCATATTGCGCATGCTGTTCCGAATATTGAAGATGCAATAACGCAATACAAAAGAGTTTTTGATGCCAAAGTTTCTGATATCAAAATAATAGAAAAGCAAGGTATCAAAATTGCGATTGTAGATTTCGCAAATCTAAAGATTGAGCTTATGGAGCCCTTGAGTGAGGAATCTCCGATCGCCAAATATTTACAGAAAAATCCAAAAGGTGGATTACACCACTATTGTTTATCTGTAAACGACGTTAATCAGACGTATGAATACCAGAAAGAAAAGTCAATTAATATCTTATCAGAGCCTACAACCGGCTATCATGGGAGAAATTTATATTTTATTCATCCTGGCGAAGTTTGTGGTGCGTTGATTGAGGTTGAAGATCATGAAAAAGAATGATAATTTTCATTTATCAAAAATTTAATAAAAAAAAACAGAGGTAAAAATGTCAAAAGCTGGTGGCGAATATAAAGAAATTCTATTTGAAATAAGAAATAACGTTGCATGGATATCAATAAATAGACCTGAAGTCAGGAATGCATTCCGAGAGCAGACTCTGGATGAATTAACAGACGCAATAATGTCCACACGTAATGATCCTTCAATTGTATGCGCTGTCATAAATGGAGTTGGTGATAAAGCATTCTCTGCAGGCGGAGATTTCCACGCAATGATGAGATTGGATTGGGTTAACGCTGCACATTGGAATGATCGTATGTTAGCTCTAGCGATGGCGATCCGAGGTATACCAATACCAGTAGTAGCCTCAGTTCATGGTTACTGTATGGGAGGAGGTCATGAGCTTGCATTATGGTGTGATTTGGTTATTGCTGCGGATGATGCAGTATTTGGACAAAGCGGTGCTGTAGTGGGGGCATGTCCTACAGTTGGCGCAACTCAATATTTACCTCAACTTATTGGTTCAAGGTTAGCAAAGGAGATGATCTTCATGGCGAGAAGGTTTACTGCGCAAGAGGCTGTTAACATCGGATTGATCAATAGAGTTGTTCCAAAAGATAAGCTTGATGAAGAAACTCAAAAGTGGTGTGAGGGGCTCATTGGTAGGAGTGGTCAGACGATAAGACAAACAAAGAAATCACTAAACCATGACTCCGATACTTTGTATGCGAGCTGGCAGCATGGTATGGAACTTCTAGCTCACGTTTGGGGCTCTGAGGAATCACTAGAAGGCATGAATGCATTTCTTGAGAAGAGGAAGCCCGATTTCCAGCAGTTTCGTGAAAGAAGAAAAGAAAATGTTGAGGCTTATTTGGACGGGCTGGATAACGATGAAAACGAGCGAACTAAATAGTTCCTAAAGGACAATCTATGGCTAAAAAAAAAATAGGGCCTCTAAGTGGCATTAAAGTACTAGACTTGAGTAGAATATTGGCGGGTCCGTTTTGTACCATGAATCTGGGCGATATGGGTGCCGAAATCATTAAAATAGAGCAGCCCGGCAAAGGTGACGATACAAGGGCTTGGGGCCCACCATTTGCAGGTAGTGAGGCTGCATATTTCTTGGGCATAAATCGGAATAAAAAAAGTGTAACTCTAAACCTAAAGTCTGAGGAAGGTATAAATATCCTCAAATCCTTGCTGAAGGAAGCAGACGTCTTGATAGAAAATTTTAAGTATGGAACTATGGATAGCTACGGAATTACCGACGAATGGAGACAGAAAGAAGCACCTCAGCTCATTCATTGTCAAATCACAGGGTATGGTGGTCGAGGTCCAAGAGGTAAAAGGCCAGGGTACGACTTTCTATTACAAGCCGAAAGTGGGCTTATGAGCATCACCGGTGAAGAAGATGGAGATCCTATGAAAGTTGGTGTTGCGTTGGTTGATATATGCACTGGTATGAATGCGACAATATCTATTTTGGGAGCTCTAAATTCAAGGTATAATGATGGTAAGGGTCAGAAAGTTGAGACCAGCTTGTATGCCACAAGCATTTCTATGTTAGTTAATGTCGCAGCAAATCATCTTGTGAGTGGTAACCCAGCCAGAAGATTTGGGAATGGCCATCCAAACATAGTCCCTTACCGAACATTTGATGCACAAGACGGAAGCATTGCAATTGCTGTTGGTAATGATAACCAATTTGCAAAATTCGCTGCTTGCCTGAATAAAAGCGAATGGTCAACGGATCAGAGGTTTACAAAGAATGCCGATAGAGTAATAAATAGACAATTAATTGATCAAGAAATACAAAATGTTATCGCTTGTAAGACAGTTGGAGAATGGCTGGAGAAATTATTAAGTTCGGATATACCTGCAAGCGCTGTGAATTCTGTTGAAAGTGCATTGGCAGATGAGCAAACAATCGCAAATGATATGGTTGTAAATATTCAACACTCAGAAGCTGGTACTCTCAAAATGCTTGGTGTTCCATATAGATTTTCTGCGACACCAGCACAAATTAATAAAGCGCCTCCTCTTCTTGGAGAGGATAATACTGAAGTTCTAACCTCACTTGGATACAATGAAGAGCGCATAAAAGAACTTTATACAAAGAATGTTATTTAAATATCAAATTTTTTATGATTGATAAGGTTTCAACATTACAAGACTCCATTAAGTACGGCGTAAGGAACGGGGATACTATATTTATAGGTGGTTTTGGACATTCAATACCATTCTATCTTGCTCATGAGCTTATTCGCCAGAATATAGGAGATTTAACTATATGCCGTTCAGGTGCTGATATCTTATTTGACCAATTAATTGCATCAAATATAGTTAAAAAGGTAATTTTTGGGTATGTTGGTAATCCAACCGTGGGTCTCTCGCACTCATTTAGTAGGGCGTACAAAAAAAAATCAATAGAAATTGAAGAATGGACAAATCAATCGATTATACTCAGACTTCATGCAGCAAGAATGGGTATTAGTTTTATCCCTTCAAAAATACTTCAGATTGGAGATAGGCCAAGTAATATTGCCTATTTAAAACAAATTATATGCCCCTACACAAAGAATAAGTTTTCAGCGATACCAGCTCTGAAGCCTGACGTTGCTCTTATACATGCGCAATGTGCCGATAAACATGGAAACGTCCAAATGTGGGGCATTGATGGTGATACTATTGAAGGAGCTCTAGCATCCGATAGGATAATTGTAAGTGTCGAGAAAATTATTAGTAATTCAAAAATAAAAGAGACGCCCGAAAAAACAGTTATTCCATCTCATAGAGTTTCAAATATAATTGAGTTACCGTGGGGTGCTTATCCATCATATGTTACGGGTTACTATTCCAGGGACGATAATCATTATATTGATTATGACGCAATTTCAAGAGACGAGGAGAAACTATCGACTTTTCTGAAAAAATGGGTTCATGATGTTTCAGATATTGCAATTTACAAGAAACTAATTGGTAGCAATAAAATCAAAGAGCTTGAAAAGGGTATTTGTGGTAAAAATGGAAATTGACTTCAGAGAATTAAGCCCAAATCATCGAATAGCAACTATCGCCGCTTCCGAGCTTATAGGCTATAAATCCTGTTTTGTTGGAATAGGTATTCCATCTGATACTGCTTGCCTAGCTAAACTTAGTGTTGAGCCAGCACTCAATCTTATTTATGAGTCTGGTGCAATAGGTGCACTTCCGCTAAGCAAGTCTTATTCAACGGGAAGCCCATCTATTGCGGATGGTGCAGATATGATAACAGACAGTTTGTCAGTTTTTTCAGATTTGCAGGCTGGTAGAATTGATGTTGGGTTACTCTCGGCGGCTCAGATTGATAAATTTGGAAATTTAAATTCAACCGTTATTGGTGATTACCATGATCCAAAAATAAGGATGGTTGGATCCGGAGGGGCTCATGATATTGCTTGTTTAATACCAAATCTAATAATTTTGATGCCTCATGACCCAAGGCGGTTTGTTGAAAAAGTTGATTTCGCTACAAGTCCAGGTTCAGGAAAAGAGCTTAGTATCTACAGAGAACAACATAATTTGGCAGGAGGTCCCTCTGTTTTAATAACGGATAAAGCAAAATTTATAATGTCAGAAGAAGGTTGGATCTTACACAGTATCCTGAATGACTTTACGTTTCCGGAGGCGATTGAAGGGTTGCCATGGTCACTAGCATCACCCATTTCCAAGCCAATAGAGGTTCATTCAAGTATTATTCCGGCGCTGAAACAGATTAATTATTAATTACATCATTTATACAAAGAAGGGCTACATCAAGGATGGTGTCAATTTCTTCATTTGTAATACAAAGAGCGGGCGCAAAGCCAATTGTATCACCGGCAGGCATAGCCCTGGAAATAACGCCTTTTTTTGCCATCTTTGTTACTATATCTTGTGATAGTTTACCTTGTTTTTCAAAAAACGTTCTGTCCTCTTTATCTTTTATGAGCTCTATTGCAGACAACAAGCCTATACCCCTCACCTCACCGACATAAGGGTGATCCTGGAATCTTTCTTTTAGTTTGAAATTAAAATATTTTGACGCATTCTGGCCCTTTTCTAGAAGTTTGTGGCTGTCAATATAGTTTAAATTTGCGACTCCGGCTGCACACGATATTGGATGGGCGGAATATGTTGATCCATGGGTCCAAACACCATATTTATCAGTTGCGTCCGTAATGACACTTGATATTTTCTCGGATAGTATTGATCCTGAAAGCGGGGAGTATGCTGAAGTAATACCCTTAGCGATTGTAATCATATCAGCCTCAATGCCGAAATAATCAACACCAAACATTCTTCCCAACCTTCCGAAGCCCGTTACTACTTCATCAGAAATGAGTACGATATCATATTTTTCTAGGATATTTTTAATTTTAGGCCAGTAATTAGATGGCGGTGGAACTAAGCCTCCATTTCCCATCACGGGCTCAGCAATGAAACCTGCAATAGTATCAGGATTTTCTTTTAAAATAAGATCTTCGAGTTGATCCGCGCAAAATTGCGAGTATTCTTCTTCCGATTGATCTAGGTCATCCCTGTGGTAATAAAAGGCTGGTTCTGTGTGAAGAATTCCATTGATTGGTAAGTCGTAGTTGAAGTGATAATTTTTTAAACCAGTCAAGCTACCTGTTAAAATACTGGCCCCATGGTAGCCACCTATTCTCGAAATTATTTTTTTCTTTTTTGTATTACCGATAAGATTATTATAATACCATAATAATTTTATGTTTGTGTCGTTAGCGTCCGATCCGGATAAACCAAAATAAATTTTTTTCATGTTATTTGGTGATCTCTCAATCACCATATCAGATAACTTAATAGAGGCCTCTGTAGCGTTTCCATAATAACAGTGATAATATGAAAGCTCATCAGCTTGCTTTTTTATTGCATCTATAATCTCCCTACAACCATAACCAACATTCACACAATATAGTCCAGAAAATGCATCAATGTATGAGTTGCCATTTGAATCAATTATTTCTACGCCCTTTGCAGACTTCATTATTCGATGATCTATCTCACCACGTTCAAATTTTGCAAGATGAGTCATAGGGTGTATAAGATATTCTCTATCTATTTTTTCGTAATTGTTTAGACTCATGATTGTGCTACAAATTATTATGAAAATCTCACATTAATATGTATGTATTAATTTTTCAACAATAGATAAGTATGAAGAGGTATAAAGACATGAATTTTTTTGAGAAGATGAAACTAGCAAGAGAGAGTAAAGATCATAGAGCATTTGGTGAATTACTATCGGATAAGTATACATTTGTCAGACATCAAACAGGAACGACAATGAATAAAGAAGAAACTTTGGCTATGATTGAAGGCTTCTTTAACAGTGAAGAATTTAATGTTGAAAGTCATAGGTGTGTCTATGAGAACGATGATATACTAGTTGACCATATGGTTATAGCCTTTCCAGATAGCACAAAAGAAGCTGTTTTAGCGGCATATACTATAGAGGGTGGGTATCTCTTAAGATGTGAAACAGGAGCAACGAAAATTAAATAAATCTTGTGTGGGTAAGTGAGATCAACCTTTTAGGGATTTATAGGGATATGTTGATGTAGTATGTAAGATGAGGTTTGTGTATACTTACTTTCAACTACCCACAC
>MDTG01299969.1_pt1 | contig 92247 bp, 96 predicted proteins | sample 811421 | NCBI WGS metagenome assembly MDTG01 (sample SAMN05326645, study PRJNA326480) | marine metagenome | isolation source: seawater | place: Pacific Ocean: South East | collected 2011 | reverse complement strand
TTCCGGCCCGACGGGCACGGGCGTGTGGCCAGGAAAAATCGAGAGAATGAGGGTGACGCTCCAGAAAGCGAAAAGCTGGGGGCGGCCCTGCCGGCCAGGGCGGTCCGACGTATCGGATAAGTTCCCCTGGGAGGCATCAGGCTCTGCGGATTTAAAAGTTGTTTTTAGAAAGCGGAGTACTATCAAACTGTGGGACAGTAGCCGGACGCATGTCCGGCTTTTTTACGCGTAAAATCAGGCCAGCGACGTCAGGTTTTTCTCACGCAGCAGCGTGCTTTGCAGCATTGTCCATTGCTCATCCCAGTAACGGGTCGGCAGCAGTTCGAACTCGCTGCGCACATACTGACGTATGCGGCCTTCCAGTACCGCGGTAAGCAGATTGGCTTCTGCACTGGCGGTCTGTTGCGGGACTTTGCCTTCGCGCATTTCGGCTTCGCGCAGGATTTTCTTCAGTTCTACTTCCACGCGCTCAAAAAACTGCTGGATACGCTGACGCAGTCGCTCAGTTTCACCGGACAGTGCATCGCCGGACAACAGGCGGCACATGCCAGGATTTTTTTCGGCAAAGGTCAGCACCAGTGTCAGGGTTTTTTCGCAGCGCTCGGTGGCGGATTCAAAATCCTGCAGAATACGGTTCACACGGGAAAATACCGTGTCTTCGATAAAGCTGATCAGGCCTTCGAACATTTTCGCTTTGGATGGAAAATGACGGTAAAGCGCTGCTTCGGAAACGCCCACCGCTTTGGCCAGGCTGGCGGTGGTAATGCGTGCCCCCGGATTGGTTTCCAGCATATGGACCAGTGCCTGCAGAATCTGATCCCGGCGTGAGATGTTCTCGTTCTGTTCGCTCATGGTCTCTCCGCTCAGTTGCGACGGTTAGTGATCAGGGTACCTACACCTTCATCGGTGAAGAGTTCCAGCAGAGTGGAATGGCCAACCCGGCCGTCGATAATATGCGCACTGACCACACCGGAATGAACCGCATCCAGAGCACACTGAATTTTCGGCAGCATGCCGCCGTAGATGGTGCCGTCGGCAATCAGTTCGTCCACCTGTTTGGTGGTCAGGCCGGTCAGCACTTCGCCTTCTTTGTCCATCAGTCCCGGAATATTGGTCAGCAGAATAAGTTTTTCGGCCTGCAGCACTTCAGCGACTTTACCGGCGACCAGGTCGGCGTTGATGTTGTAAGAGGCGCCATCGTCGCCCACACCAATGGGCGCAATCACCGGGATAAAATCACTGTTGGTGAGCATATCCAGCACCTGGGTATTGATGCGGGATACTTCGCCGACATGACCGATATCGATGATCTCCGGTTTTTCCAGCTCCGGTGATTTTTTCGTGACGTGCAGTTTGCGGGCGTGCAGCAGCTGACCGTCTTTGCCGGTGAGACCAATGGCCTTGCCGCCGTTCTGGTTAATCAGGTTCACAATGTCTTTGTTGACCAGACCACCCAGTACCATTTCCACGACATCCATGGTCTCGCTGGTGGTGACGCGCATGCCGTTAATAAAACGGCTCTCGATGTTCAGTTTTTCCAGCAGTTCGCCGATCTGAGGGCCGCCGCCATGCACCACAATCGGGTTAATTCCCACCAGCTTCAGCATCACCATGTCGCGCGCGAAGCTGTTTTTCAGTTCCTCATCAATCATGGCGTTGCCACCGTATTTCACGACAATGGTTTTGCCGACAAAACGCTGCAGATATGGCAGGGCTTCACTGAGAACATGAGTGGCATTAATGGCGCGGTCACGCGTCAGTGGCATGGGCTGGCTCCTTGCAGGGCAGGATTAAATACGGGGTGGTGAGGTGGTCACCGGCCCCGCATTATAGCGTGACCGGTGGTGTGCCTGCTATCCCGATCAGAACGGAACCTTGAGTTCCGGCGCGTGACGGGTAAGTGCCTGCTTCATGCGTTGCTGCATGCTGGCGATGGTCTGCTCGCTGTCACCGGCGAAGCGCAGCGTCAGGCTCGGGGTGGTGTTGGACGGACGTATCAGCCCCCAGCCGGTGCTGAATTCAATGCGCAGGCCGTCGGTGGTAAACAGGCGGGCGCCGCGGGTCAGTTCTTCGTCTGTGGTCAGCGCTTCGATAATGGCGAATTTGCGCGCTTCATCGGTTTCGATGGTCAGTTCCGGTGTACTGACGTCTTCCGGTAAGGCGGCAAATACGTCGCTCACAGGCTCATCCCGCAGGCTGAGGATTTCCAGTACCCGGGCGGCGGTATAAAGGCCATCGTCGAAACCATACCAGCGCTCGGCAATGTAGATATGACCACTGAACTCCCCACCGACCACGGCTTTGGTTTCCGCCATTTTACGCTTCATCAGTGAATGGCCGGTGGCGGTCATGGTCGGGCGGCCACCGTGGCGGCTGATAAACCCGGTCAGGTGGCGGGAAGATTTCACATCAAAGATGACATCGCGCCCGGGATTACGCGGCAGAATATCCTGCACCAGCAACATCAGCAGGCGGTCCGGCCAGATAATTTTGCCGGTGTTGTCGACCAGCATGACGCGGTCGCCATCGCCGTCGAATGCCAGCCCCAGGTCGGCCCCTGTGGCTTTGATTCTGTCCTGCAAGTCGGTCAGATTTTCCGGCCGGCCCGGGTCCGGATGATGATTAGGGAAACTGCCATCAACATCACAGAACAGATAGTCGGCTTCGATATTAAGATCATTGATAAGGCGCTGTGCTAATGGTCCGGCAATGCCGTTGCCGGCATCCACCACGATTTTCAGATCCCGGCCGATCTGGATATCACCTTCAATGCGCTCCAGATAGGCGGTATCCAGCTGCCGCTGTTCCACACTGCCCTGGCCGCGGGGAAGGTCATTACGCCGGATTTTATGATACAGAGCCATTAATTCATCACCGGCCAGAGGCTGATGATCAATCACAATCTTAAGGCCGTTGTATGCAGACGGATTATGGCTGCCGGTGATCACCACCCCGGCGCTGGCATCGGTTTCGTGGGTGGCAAAATACATCAGCCCGGTCGGCTGCGCCCCCAGACGGAGGACAGTACAGCCGGATTCAACCAGCCCTTTGCAGGTGGCTTCCGCCAGTGATGGACTGGAATGACGGCCATCCCAGGCAAGGCATATTTTTTTACTGCCCCGGGCCTGCACTTCGGCGCCCAGTGCGCGGCCGATCCAGTATACTGTGTCCTCGGTCAGATCTTCTCCGACGATACCGCGGATATCGTAGGCGCGGAATATATGCGGCGCGATCTCTGTGACCTCTTCGCTGACTTCTTCCACCATCATGCCGGAACCCAGTGATGACGGAGTGGCTGCCTGGGTACGCGGTTTACGCTGTGGCTGCTGCAGCGGAATATCCATACGCTGACGGGTCTGCGGCTGTGCCCCTTCGCTGCCTGCCGGGCGCATAGTGGCAAACAGATGACGCATGGCGTCTGCCAGTTCATAAAAGACCCGCAGGGTAAATTTAGGCGGGGAATCTTCTCCGCTGCGGCTCAGGGAGCGGACGTAGGTCAGCAGTTTCAGCTGATTCTGCAGGATGGCGCGTTTCTGCAGTGCCAGCATCACAAACAGACCGAACAGGGTGGCCGCCAGCGCTACCAGCCAGGGGGTAATCAGCGGCAGTAATTCCAGCTGCGGACGTTTGTCTGACGGGATATAGGTCAGGTACCAGTAATCATTGATCGGGTAGGTGACCATGGTACCGCGGCTTTCCGGTTCATTACCGGCGCGGAAAATTTCCAGCCCGTGTTCGCGGTCGTCATCAACAAACTGGCTGACCACGACCTGACCCAGGGTATCGGTGGCGCCGGACTGGAACTGGCTCAGCCATTGCGGGCCGTACTCGGCCAGCAGCACACCCACAATGCGTTTCTCGGCATTACGGACCGGGGACGCCCAGTAGAAGGCTGTCTTACCGTCACGGGTGACGGCTTCAAAGCGCATGGCTGCACCATTCAGCGTACGGCTGACCAGTTGCTGAACGGCATACCCATGACTGCGCTGCATTCCCATGGCGTTACGGCGTTTGATCAGCGACAGCGATGTGGCGCCGGGCATAAACTGGCGCAGAGTCGCTTTCCATTGGCTGTTGCCATTCTCCAGCGCATCCAGTGTCTGCGGGTGATTACTGGCGGCCAGCTGCAGGCGGATGGTGTCCTGCAGGCGCAGGCTGAGGGAGTGCGCCATCTGTTCCGCCATGGCATTGGCGAACACTTTGTCCACATCCGATTGGGTGAAGAGGTTAACCTGAATGCTCTGAACAGCCATGCCGGCGGTGATAAAAAGCAAAGCCAGCCAGATGGATATCCGGCTGTAATAGACAACGGTTCGTGCCGGCTTTTTGCCGTGACTGCTCATGCTGATTCCTTTCCGGTTTTATTGTTTGGCAGAGAGGCTGCTCAGACAGTGCCGGTATGGCCAAAGCCCCCGCTGCCGCGCTCTGTGCTGTCAAATTCGTTGACCAGTTCGAACTCTGCCTGCACCACAGGCACCAGAACCAGCTGGGCGATGCGCTCGCCGACTTCAATGGTAAATGGGCTGCTGCCACGGTTCCAGCAGCTGACCATGAGTTGGCCCTGATAGTCGGAATCGATCAGGCCAACCAGATTACCCAGCACGATGCCATGTTTATGACCAAGACCGGAACGCGGCAGAATCATTGCCGCCAGGCCCGGGTCTTCGATATAAATCGCCATGCCCGTCGGTATCAGCTGGGTTTCACCCGGGTGCAGGGTAAGCGGAGCATCGAGGCACGCACGCAGATCCAGGCCGGCCGATCCCGTCGTGGCGTATTCCGGCAGCGGGATGCTGTTTCCGAGACGTTCGTCCAGTAATTTTACCTGTAATGTCTGCATGGTCATTCTTTTTCCTGAGTTTGTGTGACAACTTTGTCGGCTTGTTTGGCCGCGAACTGGTGAGCGATCAGTTCAATAAGATCCATGGCCAGACTGCTCTTGCTGCGCGGATCAAAAGACTGCTGGTTTTCGCTCCAGAAAACGGTGACGGCATTTTCGTCACTGTTGAAACCGATATCGCTGCGTGACACATCATTGGCCACAATCATGTCCAGATTCTTGCTCACCAGCTTCTGGCGGGCATAGGTATCGATATCCTGGGTTTCAGCAGCAAATCCCACGGTGAACGGGCGCTGCTCATGATTGGCAACGGTGGACACGATATCCGGGTTCTTGATCAGGGTGAGCTCCATGGTTTCGGAAGATTTCTTTATCTTCTCGCCCTGCGGCGCCAGCGGCCGATAATCGGCAACGGCGGCTGAGGCGATAAAAATATCGCAGTCAGACAGCTGCGCCAGGGATGAATCCAGCATCTCGCGCGCGCTGACCGCCGGCACAACGGTGACTTTATCCGGGGCGGGCAGATTAACCGGGCCACTGATCAGGGTTACCCGGGCACCGGCATCGCGGGCCGCGACTGCCAGCGCGTAGCCCATTTTTCCGGAGCTGTGATTGGAGATATAACGTACCGGGTCGATGGCTTCGCGGGTAGGACCGGCGGTAATGACCACGTGACGGCCACTCAGTAATCCGGTTTCAAACAGATCGGCGGCCATCCCGGCGATGGTCTCAGGTTCCAGCATGCGCCCGGGACCGATATCACCGCAGGCCTGGGAGCCTTCAGCCGGACCAAAGATATACAGTTTGCTGCCTTTCAGATCGATCAGGTGGCCAACGTTGGCCTGAGTCACCGGATCACGCCACATGGCCTGATTCATGGCCGGCGCCAGAGCCAGCGGTGCCTCACTGGCCAGGCAGATCGTGGTCAGCAGATCGTCGCCCATACCATTGGTCAGGCGGGCGATAAAATTTGCTGACGCCGGTGTTACCAGAATCAGGTCGGCCCAGCGCGCCAGTTCAATATGGCCCATGCCGGCTTCTGCGGCCGAATCCAGCAGTTCATGATGAACCGGATTGCCGGACAGCGCCTGTAAGGTCAGAGGGGTAATAAACTCCATGGCACCGACGGTCATAACAACACGGACGTCGGCGTCTGCTTTTTTCAGAATACGTACCAGTTCGGCGGCTTTATAGGCCGCTATGCCTCCGGTGATGCCTAATAGAATGCGCTTGTTGGCGAGTTGTTGCATAGTCGTCATCTGGCTCAATAGAATGCTTCGAGTATAAAGGGAAGTTCATCAGAGTGCAGTAGCAGGAACGCATCAGGAGATGCTGGCGCTGCCGTACCAACAGGGAGGTTACTATGGCGATTTGTGACTGGCCGGCACAGGAGCGGCCGCGGGAAAAATTACTCACTCAGGGGGCGCAGGTTCTGTCCGATGCGGAGTTGCTGGCGATCTTCCTGCGTACCGGGGTAAAAGGCAAAAGTGCCGTCGATCTGGCGCGCGAACTGCTGACGGATTTTGGTGGCCTGCGGGCATTGCTGACCGCTGACCAGAAGCGCTTCTGTCAGCCGCTGGGACTCGGCAGCGCCAAGTTCGCACTGTTGCAGGCGGTGCTGGAAATGGCCCGCCGTCATCTGGCCGAAGAGCTGCAGCACGGTGACGCCCTGACCAGCCCGGATCTGACCCGGCAATATCTGATTGCCCAGCTGCGTGATCTGCGGCATGAAGTCTTTGCCTGTCTGTTTCTTGATAACCAGCACCGCGTGCTGACCTTTCAGGAGTTGTTCCGCGGCACCATTGACGGGGCGGCGGTCTATCCCCGGGAAGTGGTAAAACAGGCGCTGGAAACCGGTGCCGCGGCGGTGATTCTGGCGCATAATCATCCCTCCGGCATTGCCGAGCCCAGTCAGTCAGACCGGGCGATTACTGAGCGTCTGCAGCAGGCGCTGGCGCTGGTGGATATCCGGGTGCTGGACCATCTGGTGGTGGGGGATGGCTATGCCGTGTCCTTCGCGGAACGGGGCTGGCTATAAGACCGGATTTAAAGCCGGATTCTGAGTATACGGGCATACGCTTGTATAATTCCTCCGCCTGCCCTGTCATTCGTATAAAAAACATCCTTTTGCTTGCGACTGACCTGGGGTTTTGGTATAAAGCGCAGCTCATTTCAGCCAGGGTCGTCCAAGGTCATCCGCAATACGGTGACTAACGCCCACGGTTGGTAACGAATTTACAGATTTCGATACAGTTAAGAATCGGGGCGAAGATCAAATGTCTAAGGTTTGCCAAGTTACAGGCAAAGGTCCTGTAGTCGGGAACAACGTTTCCCACTCCAACATCAAAACCAAGCGCCGCTTCCTGCCTAACCTGCAATATCACCGCTTTTGGGTAGAAAGCGAAAAACGTTTCGTACGTCTGCGTGTTTCCACTAAAGGTATGCGTATCATCGATAAGAAAGGTATCGATGCTGTGCTGACTCAGATCCGCGCACGCGGCGAAAAAGTTTAAGGAGCATTCTTATGCCACGCGATAAGATTCGTCTGGTTTCAAGTGCCGGTACCGGTCACTTCTACACCACAGACAAAAACAAGCGCACCATGCCTGAGAAGTTCGAGATCAAAAAATTTGATCCCGTTGTTCGCAAGCACGTGATGTATAAAGAAGCGAAAATTAAGTAAGCTTCTTTTGCTTGAAAAGAACCCGGCTGAGCCGGGTTTTTTTATGTCCGGCATCAGCATCCGCACACAGATCAGGCATAATAACGCCTGACCCGCTACCATCCTTTTCCTGTTATGCCTGAATTACCTGAAGTAGAAACCACCAAACGTGGTATTGAACCCTGGCTGAAACATCAGACGATTACGAAAATCATTGTGCGCCAGCCCAGGCTGCGCTGGCCGGTGTCTGATGATATTGCGCAGCTGCAGGGGGAAGAGATACTCAGCCTCAGCCGGCGGGCCAAATACATTCTGATCAACACCGCCAAAGGGACGGCCATCTGGCATCTGGGGATGTCGGGGTCGCTGCGCCTGGTGGAGCCGGCGGAAGATCCCGGCGTTCATGATCATATCGACTGGCAACTGAGTAACGGCAAAGTGCTGCGTTATCACGATCCGCGCCGCTTCGGTGCTCTGTTATGGCTGCCGCAGGGCGAAGACAGCGTGCATCTCAGTCATCTCGGCCCTGAACCACTGGCGGATGATTTTTCAACGGACTACCTGTATCAGCGCTCACGCGGTAAAAAACAACCGGTTAAAACCTTCATTATGGATGGCAAAGTGGTAGTGGGCGTCGGCAATATCTATGCTAATGAAAGCCTGTTCAAAGCCGGTATCCGCCCGCAGACGCCGGCCGGTAAAATCAGCAGAGCCAGATATGAACGACTGGTGGCGGAGATTAAACAGGTGCTGGCGGCCGCCATTGAGCAGGGTGGAACCACGCTGCGGGACTTTGTCGGTGGTGACGGTAAGCCCGGCTATTTCGCTCAGCAGCTGTTCGTTTATGGCCGCGGCGGGCAATTGTGCAAAGTCTGTGACAGCCTGCTGAAAGAAATACGTCAGGGGCAGCGGACCACGGTGTACTGCCCCAAATGTCAGCGCTGAAATAAAAAGCGCCGCTTTTCACCCCCCGGGCGAGACCCAGCTCACACCCCGTGGTCGTGACGGGGCCTGCAGGGGCTGATATAGTCGGCTTAATCGCACTTGCATCGGAAAGAGGAAGAACAATGCAACTGATGGCGGCGTTACGGAAACCCGTAAACATTGTTGTAGCAACCCTGTTAATTGGCCTGAGCTCTGTGTCCAGCGCTGAAACAATTGAAGAGTCGCCGGGAGCAGGCGCAATGGTCGCGGATGCTGTGTTTGCCCGCCCACTGTACTTTGTTCTGTCCCAGGCCGGTGCCCTGATATATGGCGCCACGCTGCCGTTTACCCTGTTGGGCGGCAATGCGGATGAAGCCGCTGAAACCTTTGTGGTGACGCCCCTGCAGGCAGCATTTGTCCGTTGTCTGGGCTGTGGCAAGATTCCCAATGAAGTGAAAGAAGTCAAAGAAGGTGAAGGCAAAACCATCCGTCACTTTGTCATGCTCAACGGTGGCCTGAGCATGATGGACTCCGAAGATGAGAGCAGTGACGGCGCCGGTTACGGTCTGTACATGGGGACACACTTTGAACTGGCCGACCACAGCCGCTTTGACGTTATGCTGGGGGCCAAAAAACTGGCCGCGGATCTGGACTACGATGTCGGTACCGCGACCTATACGGACGACGTGATGTCTTATCAGATTGTCAGCCGTTTCGGGAAAGAAATTTTCTGGGATCTGGACCTGATGTTTAAACTGGGTCTGCATTCCTGGTCTACGGACCGCGAAGTAGAAAACGGAGGAGTCACCACTTCCGGCAGTACGTCAGGCGTTGATTTCCTCTGGGGTGTCGGACTGGATACGGATCTCGGCGAGTCTTTCCGTCTGGGTCTGGATTACACTTCTTACAGCCTGGAAAATTCTGATGACGACTATGATGCTGATATCGGCACGGTGGATCTGAATCTGAGTTATATGTTCTGAGCCATCTCTGAGCATAAAAAAACGGGAGCCATGCTCCCGTTTTTTATGTCTGTCGTTTTCTTATTTCTGACCTGGGCCTGATTTGAAGGCTACCAAAACAAGCCTTTCAGCCATTGCCAGGCCTGGCCGATGCCTTCATAAAAAGCCCGTTCACTTTTCACCGCCGCGCGGGCGTTGATACGCCAGTCGGAATGGTCCTGGCTCATCACTACCGCCGGTGCGGGCAATGGGGATAACTGCTCATGCTGAAAGAAGGTCATGGCTCTGGGCAGATGTGAGGCATCTGTGACCAGGGCAAAGGTTTTGCCGGTCAGATCAATGGCCATCTGCGCAGCTTCTTCTTCCGTATCTCTTGCCTGCGGAAAAATACGGATGCGCGCTTCATCTGTGCCCATGCTGATGGCCACTTCCCGCATGACTTCCGCATGGCTGCGGGTATCCTTGCCGGCATAGCCTGACACCAGTAATTCTGCCTGTGGATTGGCGCGTAGAATGCGCAGGCCTTCGGTCAGGCGGAATAACGAGGTGGAACACAGCTGGGCGGCCGGCGGGACGGATGCATCGCTGCTGTGACAGCCGCCGAGGACGACAACACTGTCCACCGGTGTGCGGATATCGAAGCGCGCATAATCGTCTTCAAAAGGCGCTAACAGTCTGTCAGCTACCGGGTGCCAGCTGGTTAATGCGAGGAACAGAGCAGACATAAAAATCAGGCTTTTGCCCAACCACGGACGGCGTTTCAGCAGCAGGAGCCCGGCCAGCAACCCGATCAGGGTCAGGGGGATAGGCATCAGCAGCATGCCGACGATTTTCTTCAGATAAAACAGAATCATGGTGATGTCTGACTCTCTGGTTCAATGACAACGGCGGCCCCTATGCCGCGGGGATCGGCGGCAGCGCTGACCTCTCCGGAGGTTTTGTCCCACAGGATGGCCTGCATGTTGCCGTAGTTATAACTCACTTCTTTCAGCCTGTGGCCAAGACTGCGCAGCGCATCTTTCTCATCGGCGCTGAAGGCACCGGGTTCGTACTGCAGTTCATCGGGTAAGTACTGATGATGAAAGCGCTGACGTGAAACCCAGTCAGTCACCGGCCTGCCCTGCAGGTGCTCCAGCATACCGAGAAAGACCATAGTGATAATGCGGCTGCCACCTGGTGTGCCGACAATCGCGGCACTGTCCGGGCTGCTGATGATGGTCGGAGTCATACTCGACAGCGGGCGTTTCCCCGGGGCGATGGCATTGGCTTCATTGCCGGTCAGACCGTAGGCGTTGGGGGCATCCGGTTTGGCAGAAAAATCATCCATCTCATTGTTGAGCACCACGCCTGTGCCCCCGGCAACAAAGGCTGAACCAAACGGCAGGTTAATGCTCAGCGTGGCCGATACCATATTGCCGTCTTTATCGAGCACTGAGAAATGCGTGGTATGAAAACCTTCGTCAATATTTTTCGGGCCCTTTAATGACAGGCTCGGGGTCGCCTGCATGCGGTTAATGCTGCTGACCCAGTGTTCCGCGCGCTGTTCTGATGTCAGTGCGGTGACCGGCACATCGACGTAATCCGGATCACCCAGGTATTCCGCCCGGTCTCTGTAGGCACGGCGCATAATCTCGGTGAGCAGATGCGTCTGGCCGACCTTGTCCATGCCCTGCCAGTGGAAATGATTGAGCATATTCAGCATCTCAATCAGGGCGACGCCACCGGATGAGGGCGGCGGGGCACTGATAATTTCCGTGCGGCCATACTGAACATGGATCGGCAGGCGTTCCACGACGCGATAATCGCTGAGGTCCTGCAGGGTCCAGTCACCGCCATGCTGACGCACTGACTGCACCAGCTGCTGTGCGGTCGCACCCTGATAAAAGCCATCCGCACCCTGACGGGCAAGTCGCTGCAGCGTGGTGGCCAGCTGTGGCTGGCGGAGCTGATAACCTGCCGCCGGGATGTCGCCCTGATCGAGAAATATCTGCGCGCTCTGTGGATAGCGGCGCAGCGCTTCCAGGCTCCAGCCGGCCAGCTGACGATAGACTTTGTCGACCGCAAATCCCTGCTGCGCCTGGCGGATGGCGGGGGCCAGTGTCTGGCTCAGCGGCAGCCTGCCATAGTGGCGGGTGATGTAATCAAAAGCCGCTGGCTGGCCGGGAATCCCGGCGGCGGTGGGACCATTAACCGCTTTATCGCGGTTTACCGAGCCATCGTCATTCAGGTAATAATCGCGGTGAGCAGCGGCCGGTGCTTTTTCCCGCGCGTCGATAAAACGGTAGCTGTCTTCCTGCGCGTTATACACCAGCCAGAAGCCACCACCGCCTAATCCGGCGCTGTATGGTTCAACCACGCCGAGGGAGGCCGCCACAGCGACGGCAGCGTCAAAGGCGTTGCCGCCGCTGGCGAGGATATCCAGCCCGGCCTGTGTGGCAAGGGGGTGTGCGCTGGCAATGGCGGCGCGGGTAACCGCCGGTGCCGGGCTGTCGGTTTTCTGTAGGGTGGTCGTCGGCGGCTGCTCTGGGGTGGTACTGCAGGCCGTGAAGAAAAGCATCACCGGAACAAGCGTCAGCCGGCGGCAGATTGCGCGCATAAAAAAGCCTCCATCATCAGGAGGCCTTAGTGTGTGGCAGCTGAATTAAGGGTGCAACTGCCGTGGCGATCAGGCGATTTTTTTGCCGGTCAGCTTCTCATATTTGGCTTCCAGCTCTTCCTGGGTTTCCATGTTGTCCTCATCCTGAGGGATACAGTCCACCGGACACACCAGCTGACACTGAGGTTCGTCGTAGTGGCCGACGCACTCGGTGCATTTGTTCGGGTCGATCACGTAAATTTCGTCACCCGCAGAAATGGCTTCGTTCGGGCATTCCGGTTCACATACATCACAGTTGATGCATTCATCGGTGATAATCAGGGACATATTGTTACCTCTCAGTCTCGGGCAATTACTTCACGAGCCGCTTCAGGGCGCGGGCAACTTCCGGATGAACAAAGTTGCTGACATCGCCACCGAGGGACGCAATCTCTCTCACAAGGGTAGATGATATATAGGAGTACTGTTCCGCGGGGGTGAGGAACATACTTTCTACGTTCGGTGCCAACACACGGTTCATGTTGGCCAGCTGGAATTCGTACTCAAAATCCGACACGGCCCGCAGACCACGCAGAATGATATTAGCATTTTTTTCCTGAACGAATTCTGCCAGCAGATTACTGAAACCGGTCACTTCCACATTGGCCAGGTGGCCCAGTGTCGTGCGTGCCAGATCCACTCTGGCTTCCAGTTCCAGCATCGGCTTTTTCTTTGGATTGTCGGCTACCGCCACAATGATGTGGTCGAACATCCGCGCAGCCCGCTCCACCAGATCGGTATGGCCGTTGGTGATGGGGTCAAACGTTCCCGGATAGACAACTGTGTTCATATCAAAACCTTATTGGACGGTAGTGAGTGCGGCGCATAGTAAACAAAACTGTGAACTCTGCCAATAAAAGCTGCTATATCACTGCATGGGGGAGTAGAAATATTGCCCTGAATCAAAGGCCCGGGCTGAATGGGAATGCGTTTCAGCCCGGGTAGTGCGGCGTCAGGCGGTACGCCGGATGCGCGCCAGCAGGGCATTGGCCTGCTTACAGGCCAGCCCGTAAATCGACAGCTGAGGATTGGCGCCGATGCTGGAAGGAAATACCGAACCATCGAACACATACAGATTATCCAGATAGTGGTAGCGTCCTTCACTGTTCACCAGACACACGTCTTTATCTTCCCCCATGGCCAGGCCACCCATGCAATGAGCCGAACCGGCGGTAAAAGCATTGGAACGGAATGCCAGCTGCGGAATCGCCGCTCTGGCTTCTTCCCAGCTCTGATACCAGGGCGCATCCACATGCGATGGGCGCACGGCTTTGGCGCCGGCGGCAAACTGAATTTCCGTCATGGTCAGCCAGGAACGTACCACGCCGTCCCACAGATAATCGTTAATTTCATGATCAATAATTGGCGAGCCGTCGTCGCTCAGCTCAATGCTGGCGCCCTGACTGTCAGGATGAAAACCATCGCGCAGCAGGGCGATGGTGGCCTGCAGGTTGGGCAGTTTATGAATATCCTCAAAATGCTGGTGGCCATGGCCGAGCAACAGCACGGAGGTTAACCCCGGGTGCAGTGGCGGTACTTCCAGTTTGTATCCCACGCGGCCGTTAACTTCCTGCCATTGATAATGATCCACATACACAGATTGCGGAGCACCGTAGTAAGGATCAATCTGCTCCTCAAATTCGGCGAAGCAGAAGGTCGTGGGATGGAAGAAAGTGCGTTTACCGATGCGCTGCTGCGGGTCGGGTGCATCAGAGCGCAACAGCAGCGCCGGTCCGTTAATCGCACCACAGGCCATTACAATATGCGGTGCTTTCACAATAATGCGCCGGCCACCGGGCTGGTAGTCCGGGGTGAGGGCGGTGACGTCCACGCCCAGAACTTTATCCCCCTCAATAATCAGGCGTTCGGCGCGGGCGCTGTATATCAGTTGTGACTGGTTATCCAGCGCTGCCGGGATGGTACTGACGAGCATGGATTGCTTGGCATTGGTGGGGCAACCTGTGCCGCAGTAACCCAGGTTCCAGCAGCCTTTGACGTTGCGTGGAATCAAATGCCAGTCAACGCCCAGCGCGGTGCAGCCTCTGGCCAGCGCCGAATTATTTTCATTGGGGGCTGTTTTCCAGTCGGAGACGTTCAGCCGCTGTTCCATGCGTTCAAACCAGGGGGCCATCTCGGCGGCAGAAAAACCTTCCAGATTAAATTCCCGTGCCCAGTAATCCAGCGTCGGTTCCGGGGTACGGAAACAGGAAGTCCAGTTAATAACCGTGGTGCCGCCGACACAACGGCCCTGCAGGATGGACATGCTGCCATCTTTGCTCATACGGCCGGCCGATTCCTGATACAGATCGTGGTAGGCCTCGCGCTCATCCATGCGGAAATCATTGGTACTTTTCAGCGGACCTTCTTCCAGCATTAACACTTTTAAACCGGCCTGACTGAGAATCTCTGCGCTGGTTCCGCCACCGGCACCGGTACCAATAATCACGACATCCGCTTCCAGCACAGTGCCGTCATCAAATTCGCTCGCAGCATGGACATTCCAGCCGTTGCTGATGCCTTCGAGAATCGGGTCAGGTATACCGGCCACGACGGGAATATCCGGCTGACGTTGTTGAGAATCTTGCATGCTTTATCTCGTTTAATTTTTATTATTGGGTGGACTCAGTACTGACCCTTTGTGTGGACGGGACCGGGGCCGGAATTTTTTGCGGCGGTCCGGGGTAACCGGAAGAGGAAAAAGTTTCCGGCTGCATGTACCAGCACATGGTCAGCAATTTACACAGCGAGCCATAGCCCATACGTTTTAATTGCAGGCTGCTGGTCTTCCAGCTGTTGAGAAAGGTTTCGATATCGCCGGCCGGTGCATCCTGCCAGCGACGCCATTGAGCGCCCATCACAAAACGTACCGGCGCCACCTGCAGGACATCCAGCAACAGCATTAACTGACTGCGGGAATATTCCTGCAGGGTACTGATCAGGCGATCGAGGGACTGCATTAACCGGGGCCGGGCCTGGTCCGCCAGTGTGCCCGGGTAAGCATCCGCCAGAATAACAGGGGCCAGCGCGGACAGGAGTTCAATATCTCCGTCCCGCAAGACTTTAAAGCCAGTGGCCGCCGGTTGTTGGCTGCAGCCGCTTAAACCGGCCACGGAACCGGCAATGGTTAAGGCTGCCGCTGAGGTTGCCCCCAGCTGCATAAATCCGCGTCTGGTTGTTTTTATGTCTGTTGTTATGTCTGTTGTTATTTTCGTTTTTATATTCATAGACGTTCTGATTCCATCAGCGGATAAACAGTTTTTTAATTAAACCCTGAACCGCATTGCCGTAAGGCGGGTAAATAAACTGTCCGCTGTTGAATTTTCCTTTACGGTGTACTGCTTTGGCTTTCGACAGTGCGATAAAACCTTCTTTACCGTGATAGTGTCCCATACCGGAAGGTCCGACGCCGCCAAATGGCATATCGTCCTGTGCAATATGCATCAGGGTGTCATTGATGCTGACACCGCCAGCGTGGGTATTCTGCAGAATTCTGGTCTGCTCATCTTTGTTGTAACTGAAAAAATACAGTGCCAGCGGACGGTCGCGATCGTTGACGTAGTCAATGGCATCATCCAGTGACTGATAAGGCACCAGCGGCAGTACCGGACCGAATAATTCTTCCTGCAGTACCTTCATATCATCGCTACCCTTTTCAATAATATGCAGCGGCATTTTTCGGGTACCGGAAAAATCTTCATCTGCCGGATTAATCCGGGTAATGTGGGCGCCTTTTTCTTCGGCATCACGGAGCCAGCTCTGCAGACGATCAAACTGACGGGCATTCACGATGGCGGTGTAATCGCTGTTGTCGCGCAGCGTCGGATACATACGGGCAAAGGTTTGCTGGTAGGTATCGATAAACTCCTGCTCTTTGCCGGCGGGCAATAACACATAGTCCGGAGCGATGCAGGTCTGACCGGCATTGAGTGATTTACCGAAGCAGATACGTTCCACCGCGTCTTTCATGCTGGTGCCGGGAGCAATAATGGCCGGGGATTTGCCGCCCAGTTCCAGCGTAACCGGGGTCAGGTTTTTGGCCGCCGCGCCCATCACGATTTTTCCCACCGCCGTGGAGCCGGTGAAAATTAAATGATCCCACGGCAGTTCCGCAAAGGCAGAGGAGACTTCGACTTCACCTTCCACCACCGCCACCTGCTCTTCGCTGAAAACGTCGGCCAGCATTTTGTGCAGCACTTTGTTGGTGGCCGGAGTAAATTCCGACATTTTGATCATGGCGCGGTTGCCGGCGCTCAGCGCTGTCGCTAACGGCAGCACTGCCAGCTGAATCGGATAGTTCCACGGCACCATAATGCCGATTACCCCTAACGGCTGGTACATCACATGGTTGTGGGACGGGGCAAATAACATACTCACATGACGGCGGGATGGTTTCATCCAGCGCTTCAGGTGTTTGACGGAATAATCGATCCCCTGGGCGCAGGTCATGATTTCAGCAATGTCTGTTTCGTCTTTCGAACGGCAGCTGAAATCCTGATTCACGGCAGACGCCAGTTCATCACGGTAGGTCAGCAACGCCTGCTTGAGGCGTTTCAGATCACGGATACGCTCTGCTGCTGTGGGCAGAGGATGCTGGCGGTAAGCCTGTTGCTGGCCGGAAAAAAGTTGCTGCATGCGCTGCAGTTCCTGATCGGGCGTCTGCAGGCTGGTGACCGTGGCGACCATAGCGGAATCCTCCTGATAGTGCCCGGCCGGGTTAGTGCGACGGGCAGATAATTGTTATTAGAGTATTTGCTCTAAACGTCGTTAGAGTGTTTACTCTAAAAGATCTGAAGTCAAGGTCAACTGTCCGGGTGCAGCAATTCCGGCCAGTCTGGCAGCACAGTGGCCCGGGACCGGCCTCAGATTTGGCCTGCAGCCGGTAAAGAACGATAATAGGTGGTTATGAATACCAGTACCGATTCCCATAAGACCCGGACCGGCACCCGGCCGCAGGGGCAGAAAAGCAGCACCCGTGAGCGCATTCTGGCGGCCAGTCTGAGCCTGTTCAATGAACAGGGAGAACGCAGTGTGAGTACCAATCATATTGCCGCTCATCTGCAGATTTCGCCGGGCAATCTGTATTACCACTTCAAGAATAAGCAGGCGATTATCTTTGCGCTGTTTGAACAGTATCAGCAACGGGTACTGGGTATCCTCGAAATTCCGGCCGGACGCACATTACAGCCACAGGATAAGCTTCATTATCTGCAGGGTGTATTCAAAGGCCTGTGGGATTACCGTTTTCTGCACCGCGATATGGAGCATCTGCTGCTGGCTGACCCTGAATTGCACCGCCATTACCGCGATTTTTTCCGCACCTGCCAGAGCCGGGTGGAAGCGATTTTCCGTGGTCTGGGCGCTGCCGGTATTCTCAATGTCAGTGAAGACGATATCAGCGGGCTGGCACTGAACACCTGGATTATTGTGACTTCCTGGTTTTCGTTTCTGCGCTGTAACCTGCTCAGTGACGAAGCCGGGACCATATCACCGGAACTGCTGCAGGGGGGCATCTATCAGGTTTTTACCCTCGAACGTCCTTACCTGACGGATGAATACCGCGACGAAATGATCGCCCTGCAGCAACGCTATATGCCGCGTCCCTCGTGGCTGGTGCATGATCCGGCTGGCGGTGAATGAAGCCGGCACTGCTGTTGATTCTGGCACTGGCGCTCAGTGCCTGTGGCCAGACACCGGAAGATCAGCTGCTGGATTATCAGCAGCGTGTTGCCCGGGTGCTGGATGAGGATATTCCTGCTGTCGGGACCCGTGCCCGGATTGAACGGATCGCCGTTACGCATTTTGCGCTGCCATTGCCGCAGCACCGCATCAATCTGCTGGAATTGCTCAGCCTTAACGATTGCCGTATTGGCCAGGCGGTGGCGCAGAAAAATTCGACCCTGGGAAAGTTAGCCGCGGCCAGTCAGAAGCTGGTGCAGGAACTCGCCATTCTGCGTGATGGCGCTGACTGTGTTGCGCAATTGCAGCCGCAGGATGCGGAACTGGCTGGGCAGCTGAACAGCGCGCTGCAGGAAAAATACGCAGCCCGTATGCGTTATTGGTGGAATGCCTGGCTGAGTGCTGACGAGTGGCAGCATTTTATCGCCACTGCGGCGCAGCCTCTGCAATGGCCAGCGGCGGATGCACCAAAGCCTGCCCATATATCACTGACCTTAAACGCACTGGACTACGCCATCCATCAGGGGGAAAACATTGCCGCCGGGCGCTTCGCCCCACCGCGTGGTATGGAACCGCAACTGCAGCAGCTGATGCTGGGCGAAACGCTGGGGCGCTGGCTGGCCAGTGAATACCTGTTGACCCGCACACTGAATCAGACCGCCGCCATCATCGAAAACCGTCTTGCCCGTAAAGTACTGTGCCCGACCGGAGAAGAGACCCCGGATGCCAGTATTCTGCACAATGTGTTTGTGAAGTATTACGCCGGTCAGGTGCAGCCATACATCAGCCGCACTGATCAGCTGGGTAACGCATTAAGGGAGCGTCTGGACAGGCTTAAGAATCTGTTAAAAGAAGAACCGCCGCAGGCATTTCAACAATGGCGCCATCAGGTCGGACAGCAACAACAGGCGTTTGTCCGGGCGAATAAACGGCATGTTACCGCCTGGCAGAAAGTTCTGCGTCAGTGCGGCCTGATGCCGGGTGCTGACGCAGATGAACGGAGAGAATAAAGACGATTACAGCTGGCGCAGAAAATCGCTGATAATATCGCGTTGGTTTGCCGTATCTTTATCGGTGCGGAAGACAATTGCATTCTCTTCGCGGCTGATACTCAGGCTGTCACCGATGCTGCAACGCACCTGGGTGATGCCGGAAACCGCTGCTTTTACCGCCTCATCGGTCTGACACAGGCTGGCCATGGTGTCCGCAACCTGGCCACAGAAACCCTGAATACTCATGCTCATCATCTGCTCATTGCTGATGGCATCCCAGTCAACAGCCGTGGTTAATGATGTGCCGCACTTTTCATTGACGTATTCGTCTTTGCCTTCCAGTTTGTCGACAGAATATTCGAGGTGGTCATCACGTTTGTATTCGGCCAACTGCGCCTGAATGCCTTCACTTTTCTGTGATTCATAAGTCATCAGCAGATCATCCACCTCACGATAACCGTCTTTATTAATGCTCAGGTGGATTTCACTGTCGTACTCACCCGGTAAATACAGTGTGTAATGATTTTTACGTTTGTAGATCACGTATCGTTTGGAGCCATCGAAGCGGATGCGGTAGGAGGTTTTTTCCCGGCCTTCATCAACGACGTCCGCCATAAAAATAATACCGTCGATATCATTGTTGACGCCGCGTACCTGTAACAGCGCTTTATCACGGTTACGCACGTCAGCAATGACCACATCGATACGGTGGCCGTCGGTCAGGTGCGTCATGTATTTATTCAGTTTAAGCGCCTGAGCAGGCAGACTGGCAGTCAGAACAAGGACTGCAGTAAATAATATTCTGAACATAAAAAATCCTCTGAAAAAAGTCAGGTGGGGCAGAGATGCAGACACAGCCACTGTGAACCGATCGCGCCTAATCGCGCCTATGGGCGGCGTTAATATAACGCCGCGGCCGTTGCTTTTCACCCGGGCTGTACTTCAAACAGAGAAAATGTGAACTCTTTTGTTTTTTTCGATTTTACCTGGCGCCAGTCAGGTGGGATCACCGGCGTCAGCCGTGTCTCATGTTCAATATAAACCAGAGCGCCGGGCAGCAGGCGCAGATTTTCGATGGCCGGATTGAGCAGGTTCTTATTAAAAGGTGGGTCAAGAAATACCAGATCAAATGGCTCGGGATTTTCTTCCATCCACACTAACGCGTCCCCGGCCCAGACCTGGGCATTGTCCGCCTGCAATAATTGCAGATTGTCTTTCAGCTGAAGGGCTGCGTTGGGGTGTTTTTCCAGAAAAATAACTTCTTTGGCACCGCGCGAAAGGGCTTCGAACCCCAGTGCACCACTGCCGGCAAAAGCATCCAGCACGCGCGCGCCTTCGACATCAAACTGTACCCAGTTAAACAGGGTTTCACGCACCCGGTCCATGGTCGGGCGCAGGCCATCCAGAAGGGGAAACTTCAACCGGCGTGAGCGCCATTCTCCACCGATGATTCGTAACTGCTGGGACGGGGCTTTACTCATTGACTGCGCTTCCGCTGTTGGCTTCCGGGTTCTCTGCTTTGACGTTTTCAGGCGCCTGAGTTCGCGTCAGACAGTTCTGCACCTGACGGACCTCTCCGGGACGGGCATCCGCCAGGGATTCATACAGCTGGCTGTAGGCCTGAAAAGGCAGGCGATGGTAGGCAAGATCGGCCTGAATGTCGATCTGGGTCTGTTCATTCTGCCAGCGGCGGCGTAACTCGCGGCTCTGCTGCAGACGCCAGACGGCCCAGGCCTGCTGCGCCGGTGGCGTGATGCCGGTCGCTGCAGGATCATCGGCCAGCTGTCCCAGCTGCTGCCAGTCTTTCCCCTGTTGCTGAGCCAGCCACAATGCCCCGGGCATATGGCTGCGGATACACTGTGGCCAGGATTCGGTGGTGGTGGCCAGAGGCTGCAATTTCTGTTCACGGATCACCAGCGCCGCCATGGCCTGTTTTTCACTGGCAGGCCAGGGGCCGCTGATAAGAAGGGCCGCCGGTTCTTCCGCCGGCGCTGTGTCCAGTGCGCGATACAGCGGAATGGTCCAGCTGGCGTTGGGCAGGGCGATCTGTTGCGTCTGTTCTGCACCGCGGATGGCCAGCGTGCCACCCTTGATGGTGCCACCGGCACGCAACAGCACAGTGACGCCTTCATTGTTGGGCCATATCTGCCATTGCGGGTCATGGAGTGGCGGCAGCGCCAGCGGTTCCAGCGGAGGTTCCTGATCCTCACCGCCTGCCAGATTCAGCCAGGTAATAACCACCAGGCAGACAAGGATAATGATGTTCAGTGATTTGCGGCTTAAGCCCTGCAGCATAGTGAGATTGTCCTGACGCGATTCCTGTCGAATGATGGTAGGATAGACAGCGGACGCTGGCGCTGGAAAGTCTGATTGTACGATTACCGCCAGCGGCGCTAACCATTGTTACCGGATCTGACAGTCAGAGTACCCGATGTTTAATTTTTTTAAGCGCAAAAAAGACACTGAAGACAAGCAGGAAACCGGCGCAGAAGGCGTCACCGACAATACAGAACAGGGCGCTGAAGAGGCCGCGGGTGAGATCCCGGCTTCTGCTGAACAGCCGTCAGAGGCTCAGGCGGATACAGCTGAGGCGCCACAGCAAGCTGCCGCCAGCGGGGCCGAAGGGGTTGAAGAGGCTGCTGAACAACCGGCAGACACCGCAGAGACGGTCAGTCGCGTTGACGAAAGCGAAGCCGAAGCGCAGCCTGAGCTGCCGGCGGAAGGGCTGACAGCAGCTGATTCCGGGCAGCAGGCCGAACAGCAGGCAGACACTGCTGTTGCGGCTGAACAGGCGCAGCCACAGGCGAAAAAAGGCGGTTTCTTCAGCCGTATCCGGCAGGGATTAAGCAAAACCCGTGGCGGGCTGACTGATGGCCTGGCCAATCTGCTGCTGGGCAAAAAAGAAATTGATGATGATCTGCTGGAAGATCTGGAAACCCAGCTGATCATGGCTGACGTCGGGGTCGATACTACCCAGGCAATTATGCAGCGCCTGACCGACCGGGTGAGCCGCAAAGAACTGGGCGATTCCGATGCCCTGTACGACGCCTTAATCAGTGAACTGCAGGATACCCTGCGCAGCGTGCAGGCACCGCTCACTATCGACGGCAGCAAAACGCCGTATGTGATCCTGATGGTGGGCATCAACGGGGTGGGCAAAACCACCACCATCGGTAAGCTGGCCAAGCAATTTCAGAACGACGGCAAAAGCGTCATGCTGGCCGCCGGTGATACCTTCCGCGCAGCGGCGGTTGAACAGCTGCAGGTCTGGGGCGAGCGCAATAACGTACCTGTGATTGCCCAGCACACAGGTGCCGATTCCGCGTCTGTCATTTTTGATGCCGTCCAGGCTGCCAAATCCCGTCAGGCAGATATTCTTATTGCTGATACCGCCGGTCGTCTGCACAACAAAGACAACCTGATGCAGGAACTGGAAAAAGTCGTGCGGGTGATGAAAAAACTCGACGATACCGCACCGCACGAAGTGATGCTGGTGCTGGACGCCGGTACCGGTCAGAACGCAGTGAATCAGGCCAAACAATTTCAGCAGGCGGTAGGCGTCACCGGGCTGACCCTGACCAAGCTCGACGGCACCGCCAAAGGCGGCATTATTTTCTCGCTGGCGCAGCAGTTTGGTCTGCCGGTGCGTTATATCGGTGTCGGCGAAGGCATTGATGACCTGCGGACTTTCAACGCGGAAGAATTCACCAAAGCGCTGTTCCAGCGTGAAGCCGATGAGCAGTAATCAGGCCTGAACGCGGAGATAAGCAGTGACGCAGGGAAACAGCAATGTGATGGTCCGGTTCGACCGGGTGAGTAAACGCTACCCGGGCGGCAAAGAAGCGCTCAGTGGCGTCAGTTTTGATCTGCACCGGGGCGAATTTGCCTTCCTGACCGGCCACAGCGGGGCCGGTAAAAGTACCCTGCTGAAGCTGATGATGCTGATGGAGCGCGCCAGCCGCGGCCAGGTATTCGTCGACGGACTCAATCTCAATCGCCTGCGCCCCTCGCAGGTGCCTTATCTGCGCCGCAAAGTCGGCGTTGTCTTTCAGAATCACCAGCTGCTGTTTGACCGCAGCGTTTATGACAATGTCGCCCTGCCATTGCAGATCGCCGGTTACTCGCCTGCTGATGCCGGCCGCCGGGTGCGTGCGGCACTGGATTCGGTGGGCCTGCTGGGGATGGAAAAACGCAACCCGATTGAACTCTCCGGTGGTGAACAGCAGCGCGTCGGCATTGCCCGTGCGGTGGTGAATAAACCACCGCTGTTACTGGCGGATGAGCCCACCGGTAACCTCGATCCGGAGTTGTCGGCAGAAATTATGAATCTGTTTATGCGCTTCCAGCAGGTGGGCGTCAGCGTGCTGATCGCCACCCACGATATTGCGCTGGTGGAACGCCTCGGACACCGCCGTCTGATTCTCGATCATGGCCAGTTACACGAAGGCGATGTGATTGCCGGAGGCCAGTATGTCTGAGGTGCGCAGAAAGCCCGTGGCCAAAAACGCTGATAAAAAAGCGCAGGAAAAACAGAGTACTGGCGCGTCACTGCAGAAAATCGGCAGCCGTAAGCGGCTGTCGGCCTGGGGCGCGCATCATCAGCTGGTGGCCGCCGAAACCCTGCTGCGCCTGCTGAAAAACCCGCTCGCCAGCCTGCTCACCTGGATGGTGGTTGCCATCGCCCTGACCCTGCCCGGCGCGCTGTGGATGGCGCTGGATAATATGCAGCAGTTCAGCGGCCGCTTTCAGGAATCCGGGCGTATCAGTGTTTATCTGCAGCCCGGCACCGACGTGGTGCAGGGACGTGAGCTGGCGCAGCGTATTGATCGTTTACCGGGCGTGGCAGAAACCGAATTCATCGATGCCGACAGCGCACTGGATGATTTCCGTGCCAACAGTGGTCTGGAAGCGGCGCTGGATTTTTTACCGGAAAACCCGCTGCCATCCGTGATTCTGGTGGAGCCGCCGCTGCAGTTGCCACATGCCGAATTAATGAAACTGGTGGGGCAGCTGAACAATTATCAGCTGGTCGATACGGTGCAGATGGATATGGCCTGGCTGGAGCGTCTGCAGGCGATTCTGGACCTGTCGGAACGCCTGATCTGGGTGCTGGGGATTCTGCTGGCGCTGGCCATTCTGCTGGTGGTGGGCAACACCATCCGGCTGGCCATCGCCGCCCGCGTGGATGAAATCCGCGTGGTCAAACTGGTGGGCGGCACCGATGCCTGGGTGCGGCGGCCGTTTCTCTACACCGGCCTCTGGTATGGCATGGTAGGCGGCTTACTGGCCTGGTTGTTGCTCATTATCTGTTGGGCCCTGTTGCAGGGGCCGGTGGCGCAGCTGGCGGAACTCTATGGTTCCGGGTTCACTCTGAAACCTCTGTCGGCGGGCGCGGCCATGATTCTGCTGCTCGCCGCCATGATTCTGGGCTGGTTAGGCGCCTGGTGGTCCGTGAGCCGTCATCTGGGTGAAATAGAGCCCTGACAGACTGTCCGGCCGGCACTCAGCGGGCGCCGTATGGCGGCTCCGGGCTGGTGTCCTGAGTGCAAAAAATTGTTCCGCCGGCAGGTCGCAAACAGGAACTTATCCACAGGTTGGATGTCCTATAATACAGATGCTAAACTCATGGCCGATAAGGTCGGCGATGAGCTGACGGGGGCTCTGGTCCTCAAAGAATTTATTTCAGGAGTGTTCAATGAACCAAGGTTTGCAAGCCGTTAATGCTTTGACCCCAGGTGGTAATCTGGAGTCCTACATCTCGACGGTCAACGCGATTCCTGTGCTGACGCAGGAAGAAGAGCGTGAGCTGGCCGAACGACTTCATTATCACGAAGATCTGGAAGCGGCGCGTCGTCTGGTGATGTCGCACCTGCGTTTTGTTGTGCACATCGCGCGCAGTTATTCCGGTTATGGCCTGAATCAGTCGGATCTGATCCAGGAAGGTAACGTCGGCCTGATGAAAGCCGTTAAGCGCTTTAACCCGGAAGTCGGTGTGCGCCTGGTGTCCTTTGCTGTGCACTGGATCAAAGCCGAGATTCACGAGTTTATTCTGCGTAACTGGCGCATCGTCAAAGTCGCCACCACCAAAGCGCAGCGTAAGCTGTTCTTTAACCTGCGCAGCCAGAAAAAACGTCTTGGCTGGCTGAGCCAGGATGAAGCCAAATCCATCGCCGATGATCTGGGCGTGGAAACCAAGACAGTGTTTGAGATGGAAACCCGTCTCAACGCCCATGACGCCGCCTTTGATGCCGGTGCCGATGACGACGACGATACCGCCTGGCAGGCGCCGGCGGCCTATCTCGAAGACCGCAGTGCTGACCCGGCGACGCTGGTGGAAGCGGACAACTTCGAACAGGATTCCAACGATCGTCTGCTGCAGGCCATGGGTGATCTGGATGAGCGCAGCCGTGCCATCCTGCAACAGCGCTGGCTGGCCGAAGAAAAAGCCACCTTACACGAGCTGGCCGCAGTTTATCAGGTGTCGGCTGAGCGTATCCGCCAGCTGGAAAAGAACGCCATGAAAAAGCTGAAAGCAGCCATGGGCGGTGAACTGATGTCGGCCTGATACTGAGGCCACAGCAGTCTGCAGAAACCGCCGCATTGCCGGCGGTTTTTTTATGCCTGTCGTTCGCCCTCCCGGCGGCAGACAGCCTGATGCAATCCCCGTATAATGCGGGCCATTTCCGGAGAATCTGATGATGCAACAACAGCGCCTGTTACTAACGCTGCTGGCCTTTTTTACGCTCACCCTGAGTGCCTGTGGCCAGAAGGGCGATCTGTATCTGCCTGAAGACACTCCTTCCAACTCGTTTACGGAATCCCGATCCTGATGTCGATTTTTACTTATCAGAATGGCGCCCTGCACGCTGAACAGGTGTCGCTGGCGGCGCTCGCTAACGAATATGGCACACCGCTGTATGTTTATTCCCGCGCGGCACTGGAGCAGCAGTTTCATGCCTACGCCGATGCCCTGGGTGACTGGCCGCATCTGGTCTGTTATGCCGTCAAAGCCAATTCCAACCTGGCCGTCCTGAACACCCTGGCCCGTCAGGGTGCCGGGTTTGATATCGTCAGTCAGGGCGAGCTGGAACGCGTTCTGGCCGCCGGGGGCGACGCCGCTAAAGTCGTCTTCTCCGGCGTTGGCAAACAGGCCGCCGAAATGGCCCGGGCACTGGAAGCCGGAGTGTACTGCTTCAACGTGGAATCCGAAGCCGAGCTGGAGCGACTCAGTCAGGTCGCTGTGGAGCAGGGGAAAAGCGCCCATGTCTCCCTGCGGGTGAACCCGGATGTGGATGCCAAAACCCATCCTTATATTTCCACTGGTCTTAAAGAAAACAAGTTCGGCATTGATATCAATGATGCGCCGCGGGTGTATGCCCGGGCCAGCGATCTGCCGGGCCTGGAAGTGAAAGGCGTGGACTGCCATATCGGCAGCCAGCTGACCGAAATCACGCCGTTTCTTGATGCCCTTGACCGGGTGCTGGCGCTGGTGGATCAGCTCGCTCAGCAGGGCATTGAAATTGAGCATCTGGATCTGGGTGGCGGTCTCGGTGTGCAATACCGCGACGAAACCCCGACCCCGGCCGGTGACTATATTGCCGCCGTGAAAGAACGCCTGGGCGAGCGCCGCTTTAAACTGATTTTTGAACCGGGCCGCTCCATCGCCGCCAATGCCGGTGTGTTTCTTACCCGGGTGGAATATCTCAAGCTCAGCGAGCATAAGAATTTCGCCATTATTGACGGTGCCATGAACGACCTTATCCGTCCGGCGCTGTACAGTGCCTGGCAGGATATAAAACCGGTGGCCGAGCAGAGTGACGAGCCGGTACGCCATTACGATCTGGTGGGGCCGGTGTGCGAAACCGGCGATTTTCTCGGTAAAGACCGCGAACTGGCACTGAAACAGGGTGACGTGCTGGCTGTGATGTCAGCCGGTGCCTATGGTTTTGTGATGGCCTCCAATTACAATACCCGTGGTCGCGCCGCGGAAGTGATGGTGGATGGCGCCCGTGCCCAGGTGGTACGTAAGCGTGAACCGCTGGACAGCCTGTTCGCTGGTGAATCTTTATTACCAGCCGACTGAGAGCCGGGATATGTGGTTAAAATTCAGTAAAATGCACGGCTTAGGCAACGACTTTATGGTCATCGATCTGGTGACCCAGGCCGGCCATATCCGTCCGGAGCGGGTACGCGAACTGGCGGACCGCAACTTTGGCGTGGGCTTTGATCAGCTGCTGATCGTTGAGCAGCCATCCAGACCCGACGTCGATTTCCGTTACCGCATCTTCAACGCTGACGGCAGCGAGGTGGAGAACTGCGGAAATGGCGCCCGCTGTTTTGCCCGTTTTGTGTATGATCAGCGCTTAACCGGTAAGCGTGATATCCGTGTCGAAACCGCCTCCGGATTAATGGACCTTCATCTGACCGATGATCGTCAGGTGGTGGTGGATATGGGCACGCCGGTGCTGGACCCACAACTGATACCCTTTGAAGCCGCCGCCTTCAGCCCGGAATATACGGTGAATATTGAAGGCATTGGTGAGCTGCAGCTGGGCGCTGTCTCTATGGGCAACCCCCATGCGGTGATCCGCGTGGACGATGTGGACAGCGCACCGGTAGACACCTGGGGGCCGCTGATTGAGCCGCATCCGGTGTTTCCGCGTAAGGTCAATGTCGGTTTTATGCAGGTGGTGGATGAACACAATATCCGCCTGCGGGTATATGAACGCGGTGCCGGGGAAACTCTGGCCTGCGGTACCGGCGCCTGTGCTGCGGTGGTCTCCGGCCAGCTGCGCGGCTGGCTGCAGCCGGGGGTGAATGTTACGTTACCCGGCGGTGAGCTGTTTATTGAATGGGATGGAGAATCCAGCGTTAAAATGACGGGACCAGCCGTGACCGTTTTTGAAGGCCGGATGAATATCTGAAGCGAGCGACCGCCGGCTGACATCAGCAGCGGTAAGACAGAAATAACAGAAGGAAAACCAATGAGCCAGCAGCCACGCCTGACCGACGCCGATGTGATGCAGTATCTGCAGGATCACCCGGACTTTTTTATCGGCAAAGACGATCTGCTGGCTGATCTGCGCGTGCCGCACAACAGTGGCCAGGCCACCAGTCTGGTGGAGCGCCAGCTGTCTGTGCATCGTGAACGCAATGTGGAACTGCGCCAGCGCCTGTCTGACCTGCTGGAAAATGCCCGCCGTAATGATCAGCTGTTTGAGAAAAGTCGCCGTCTGGTGCTGGCGCTGGTCGAAGCTGAAAACTGGCTGGCGGTTCAGGCCGCGCTGGATGACTCGCTGCGCAAAGATTTCAATGTTGACGCCTGGGCGCTGCTGCACTTTACCGAACGCAATCTGGATGAACCCCTGATAGCCATCCGCAGCGCTGAAACCCAGCGCCAGATTCACCGTATGTTCAAAGGTCACCGTGCGGTGTGTGGCCAGCTTGACCCCACCGAAATCGCTCTGCTGCTGGCCAGCCCGCAGACCGAGTGCCGCTCCGTCGCCGCCGCTCAGGTGCGCGGGCAGGGCAATATTGGCGCTTTGGTGGTGGCCAGCGAAGACCCGGGCTACTACCGCAGCTCCATGGATACTCTGTTTCTGGACTATATCGCTGATATTCTGGCGCTGCGTCTGCCACAGATTCCGGTGGCCTGATTATGGCCATCCGTCTGCTGACTTTCGACCTGGATAATACCCTGTGGGACACCGACCCGGTGATCGCGCGGGCAGAGAAACTGACCCATGACTGGGTGTGCAGCAATGTGCCGCAGGCAGCGTCGTTATACTCCCTCGATGCGCTGCTGGAATACCGTAACCAGATTGCTGCCAGCTACCCTGAACTGAGGTTCCGGGTGTCGGAATTACGCCGTGAAGTCATGCTGCGTGTCTTTCTGCAAGCCGGCATTGAGCGTGCACAGGCGCAGCAGCTGGCGCAGGAATCCTTTGATGTGTTCTATCGTGCGCGCAGTGAAATCACCCTGTTTGAGGGCGCTGAAGCCATTCTGCAGCAGCTGGGTGAAGATTATCCGCTGATGGCGCTGACCAATGGCAATGCCGACCTCGGGCTGATCGGTATTCAGGATCTGTTCAGTGCACACTTCAATGCCGAACAGGTGGGTGCTCCCAAACCCCAGCCGGATCTGTTCGAAGCTGCCCTGCAAGCGTCCGGGGTGGAAGCCCATGAATGCATTCATATCGGTGATCATCAGGAGCAGGATGTGGTGGCAGCGGCGCGTCTGGGGATAAACACCATCTGGGTGAATCTGGCCGATTCAGCCTGGGCCGAAACCGATGCTCAGCCCGATCAGGAAATCACTCATCTGTCGCAATTGCCGGCGGCGGTGCGGGCAATTGCTCAGGCTCAGTCAGACTGAGGCCATCAATAAAGGTGCCGTTCCAGGATTTATTGCCCGCCGGGTTGAGGGATATCTGTACCGATTCCAGTGGCGGCAGCGGATCATTGTAAAACGTCTGCCAGTCGTCACTGAGATCACGGCTCACTTCATACCAGTGCTCTGCCCTGGCTTCCTCGCCGGTCACCACCAGTAAGTGTTCAAAATCGGACACCGTATCCTGTTCTCCCGCCTTACGGCTGCTGTCCCACAAGTAATGTAATACCCGCTCAGGCCATTCATCGGTGTCATGAAAATTCAGTGTGATGAGGATCATAGGGCCGGGATCGGCAAAGCGGTCCGCGCTCCAGTGCCAGCTCAGCAAGGGTGCCTGCAGCGGCAGATCCAGATCGCGGCTGAGCGAGGCATAGCCTCCCTCGGCGGCAATGCGTATCACGGGCCCCAGCATGACGTCATACTGAGCTTCCAGTTCGCACTGATCGCAGTAAGAAGACCACTGGTTCAGTTCGGCCGGTGCCAAAACCTCGGTGGCCCGGGCGTCCGGCGCGGTGGTCAGCAGCCAGAGCAGGGCAGTAATGATCAGAGTGGTTGCGGCCGGAATTGCGTGCATACGTCGACGTGACTTTTTTGAATAGATATACATCAGGGCATCCTTGCCAGAGGGTGAGAGAATATCAGGCAGTGATGCTGAGGGTTAGCGGAATTTACCGCGATTGCTGCCTTTAGCGGAAAAATACAAAAAAAAGGCCCGACACTGGACAACCAGCCGGGCCACTTGGCGGTAACGGAAGCGCTTCCGTACCTTAATGTCAGACAGCTTAGCCGATCAGATCGGGCGACTGCCGTAATTTGTCTGAGGCTTGCGAGGGGGGTCCGCCATGACGTTATCGTCGATTTTCTGGATATTGCCACCCCGTGAGAGGAAGGCTTCGACCTCGGCGGCCATGCTTTCTCTCAGCTTGTTGCGTGCCTCCAGCGAGGTGTGGCTGATGTCGGCTGCCACCATATCCTCATCTTTGCTGTTGTCGTCATTGTTGTCGCTGTTATCGTTGGCCGATTCGTTATCGCTCCCGTTCTGGAGCTGCTCGTCCATTTCCAGATCTTCATCAGTCATTATTGTTCTCCACCGGTATTACTGACCGCAGTTATCGCTTTTGTCTGTGGTTGAGTGTGTCCACCGCAACCGTTTGGCATAACTTATAGTCGAGCTGGAGCGGGCTGCCACACGCGGATAAAAATTTTTACGAAACAGGAGAGATTGGCGGCAAACAGGCGGTTTTCCGGCGTGGCGGCTGGTGGTGAACGTCTGAAAGCTAACGAGCAGTCGTTCAGAATATACAAAGCTGCACGCGCTGCAGGCACAAAAAAACCGCAGGTGGGGTTTATCCACATGCGGTTTCCCGGTCAGACGTGCGCGGCTGGTGTGTCAGTCGCGGCCTGACATATATTTGATGGCTGCCAGCAGTTCATCATCAGAACAGTCAGCGCAGGTGCCTTTTGGCGGCATGGAGTTGATGCCGTTGATGGCGTTCTGCAGGGTTTCATCCATGCCTTTGGCCAGACGCTCATCCCAGGCAGCGGTATCACCGGTTTTCGGAGAACCCATCAGGCCGGTTCCGTGACATGCCGTACAGGCAGAGTTATAAACTTCTTCGCCGGAACGGGGTTCCGCTGAAGCCGCAACGGCAGCGCCGCCACAGTCTGCGCCAACACAAACTTCGCCGACCGGCTTGATGCGTTCAGCGATTTTCTCAGCATCGGCATCAGTTGCAGCATGGGCCTGTGCCATGATCAGGGTGGCAGCGGCCAGAATCAGTGCTTTCAGTTGTTTCACTTGAGGGTCCTCTCTAATCGGAGTTCACGGCTTACTTTCCGGGGTCACGGCTTACCGTTATTAAAATCGCCGGGCATTATAGCGGCATTTTGTAGGGGTTTAAATTAAAACCCATGACACGCCTCAAAAAAGCACCCACATCCTGAGCATTAACTTTCGCGGAAGTAATACTCCAGAATTTCCGCGTAGCGGCCGCTTGTCTTCAGTTGTTCCAGACCGGCATCAAAGTCATTGCGCAGGGCCTCCTTATTAAAGGCCACCTTGTAGTTAGTGGGCGGAAACAGCGCAAACTGGGTGACGGCGCGGCGGACATTGGCGCCCTTCTGCTGCCGGCGGTACCAGTTGAAGATGTTTTTATCCGATACCACCACATCCACCCGCTCTTTGAACAGCATGCTCACCTGGCTTTTCTGGCGCGAGGTTTCACCGTAACGCGGGTTTTCTTCCGCCATGCGGGCGTACTCATCGCCCAGGTATTTGCTGGCATCCTGAAAGCCCAGCACCCAGTATTTGCCGAGGTCTTCGACGCTGCTGACGTCGATATTACGGTCCGTCAGACTGACCGCCACATTCTGATAAACCATATGCACGCCGGAATAAAACAGCGAGGCCGCGCCGGAGTCCTCGTTCAGTGTCATGGAAGCGTCCACCTCGCCGTCCACTACCAGGGGCACCACTTTACGGAAGGGCACGTACACAGGTTTCAGGGTATGGCCTTTCACCGCCAGCGCTTCACGCACCACGTCCAGCTCGGCCCCGCGGTTTTCATCGGCCAGTACATAAGGAGGCAGCGCAAGGCCCACCGCCACCGTCACAGTGTCGGCGTGGCACGGCGCCAGGGCCAGCACAGCAGTCAGCAGCACACAGAGTTTGTTCATCATCAGTCACCTTCAGGTCGGATTCGCTATGAGTTTGCGCTGCAGTCTAAAAGTTGACCGATCAGTCCAGAATACGGAAATGTCCGTTTTATCAGATTGCTGTGGTCAGGTTTTTGAGCCCTGGCGCAACCTGCCACTGTCTCAGGCCGTCTGTGGTGCGGTTTAGTGATAAATTCGTAGTTTTTACGGGCACAGGTGCTGTGTCTGAGAATATTTGACCTTCTGGTCAAAGTTTTCCCGGCGCAGGCTGACAGTGACTTTCTGCTGTGCCTGCGTTCCGTTTGCGCAGGTGATTAAAAAGACGGATGGAACGCTCTTTTAACCATGCTTTTCTTATTGCTTTCGTGGTCCCTGCCGGTAGAGTGTCAAATCAAGACTCACCGCTGGCAGGGAACCCAATGAAACCGCTCCTTACCCTTATAATGCTGCTTCCGCTCGGCGCCTGTACCGTTAAACTGGCCGCCCCGGAAGACCCGATAGTGATCAACCTCAACGTTAAGATCGAACATGAGATCCGGGTCAAAGTGGAAAAAGAACTGGAAAATCTGTTTGAAGAAAATGACGAGCTGTTCTGAGCGCAGGTCTGCACAATTGGAGATAATTATGAAACGAATCACGCTGACTCTGATGGCTTTGCTGGTATCGTTCGCCAGCTGGGCAATGGACCTCGACAGCGCCAAAGAGATGGGCCTGGTCGGTGAAGGCATCAATGGCTATTTAGCCCCGGTGGTTGCCGGTAACACGGAAGCGGCGGCGCTGGTGGCTGAAATCAACAGCAAGCGCAAAGCCAAATATATGGAAATTGCGGCCAAGCAGAATACTGAACTGGCCAATATTGAAAAAATTGCAGGCGAAAAACTGACACAGAAAGCTGCCGCCAATGGCGAGTACTATCAGAACGCCGCAGGAAACTGGACCCGTTAAGGATTTACATTATGGAAACATCCACCATCGTTATTCTGGTTGTGATTGGTCTGCTGGTGGTTTACGCCATCAGCATCTACAACAAGCTGGTAACACTGAAAAACCGCTACGAAAACGGATTCGCGCAGATTGAAGTGCAGCTGAAACGCCGTTATGACCTGATTCCTAATCTGGTGGAAACCGCCAAAGGGTATCTCAAGCACGAACGCGAGACCCTGGAAGCCGTTATCTCGGCCCGTAACGAAGCCGCCGCTGGTCTGAAAGCCGCCGCCGGCAGCCCGGGCTCTGAATCGGCCATGAAGCAGCTGGCCGGAGCCGAAGGTCATCTGGCCGGTGCGCTGGGCCGGTTAAATGTGGTGATGGAAGCCTACCCGGATCTGAAAGCCAACCAGAACATGATGCAGGTATCCGAAGAACTGACGACCACCGAGAACAAAGTGGCGTTTGCCCGTCAGGCGTTTAACGATGCGGTGACGGCTTACAATACCTACCGTCAGTCATTCCCGCCGGTGGTACTGGCCGGTGCTTTTGGTCATCCGACCGATGCCACACTGCTGGAGTTTGAAGACAGTGCCCAGATTCAGGCGGCACCGAAAGTCAGCTTCTGAACCTGAGTGCCGGGCAGAACCTCTGCCCGGCAACGCTTGCGGAACACACCATGGATTTTTTTGCTCATCAGGATCAGGCGCGTAAACGCACTGGTCAGCTGGTTTTACTCTTTGCCGGTGCGGTCATCACCCTGATTGTCCTTCTTAACCTGTTGCTCGCTGCCGTATTGTGGGGTGCGGATGAGCATATGGCCGGCACCTACACAGATACGGTTTATCTGGCCGACGATCCCACCACTGGCATGCCGGTGAAACCCACCCTGTTTGATTATATGACGCTGGAGCAGTGGCTGTTGATCACGCTGGGCGTGGTGGCGGTGGTACTGGGTGCCAGTGGCGTTAAGTGGATGATGCTGCGCGGCGGGGGGCGTAAAGTGGCGGAATCCCTTGGCGGACAGCTGCTGTTGCCCCAGACGCGGGATTTTTATGAACGCCGGTTGCTCAATGTGGTGGAAGAAATGGCCATTGCCTCCGGTATGCCGGTACCACCGGTGTATGTACTGGAAGACGACAGCATCAATGCCTTTGCCGCCGGCTATCAGCCGTCCGATGCGGTTATTGGCGTCACCCGGGGCTGCATGACCAAGCTCAGCCGCGATCAGTTACAGGGCGTGCTGGCCCATGAATTCAGTCATATATTCAACGGTGATATGCGCCTCAACATCCGCCTTATGGCGGTGCTGTTCGGTATTCTGTTTATCGGCATGATCGGTCGTTTTATGCTCGAAGCCGCCGGGCGCGGCGCCCGGGTCCGCAGCAATAACCGGGATAACAGTGCCGCTGCTTTTCTGGCGCTGGGATTTGGTCTGCTGGTGATTGGTTATTGCGGCGTGTTCTTCGGCAATCTGATTAAAGCGGCGGTATCCCGCCAGCGCGAATATCTGGCTGATGCCTCAGCGGTCCAGTTTACCCGTGATCCGGAAAGCATCGGCGGTGCCCTGAAAGTGATTGGCTATGGCGCAGGTTCAGAAATCAGCAGCCCGGAGCGGGAAGAAACCGCGCATATGTTTTTCGGCCAGGCGATGAATTTCCGCATGCGCATGTTTGCTACTCATCCGGCGCTGGAAGATCGTATCCGTCGCGTGGAACCGAACTGGGATGGCAAGTATCTGCCACCACAGGAACGCCAGCAGGCTGAAGAAGATGATCCGCAGATTGCCGCACAGTCAGATTCTTCGGCGGCGGCTTCTGTATCCATGCTGGCCGGAATGGCGCTGGCGGGGGCAGACAGTCAGGCACCATCTCAACCACAGTCGCAGCCGGCAGAATCCGCCATTGAATACACCCCGGAATACACCCCGACACCGGCAGGGGCAGGTATCAGTGCTGATCAGGAGGATGCAGCATCCCGCTTACAGGGCAAACGTCAGCTGCTGACCGATGCCGCGCGCGAAACTTATACCGCACGCGCGTTGCTGGTGGCCCTGCTGATGGCGCCGCCGGAGCGTTTTGTGCACCAGCAGCAGCTGGATATGGTGCAGGCAGAACAGGGCGTGGATTTCCTCAAGCAGGTGTTGCGCCTGTTGCCGGTGCTGAATGATCTGCCGGCTGAGGAACGCTTACCTCTGGTTGAGCGCTCGATTCCGGCGCTGAAGCAATTGTCACTCAGTCAGTATCAGAGTTACCGCCAGCTGCTGGTTAAGCTGGCCAAAGCCGATGGCGAAATCGATATCTTCGAATGGTGTCTGTACCGCCTGGTGCTGCAGTATCTGAACCCTCACTTTGAGCTGGTACAGCCGGTCAAGGCGAAACACGCAAAACCGGAGAATGTGGCAAAAGAAATGTCTGTGGTGCTGTCATCGCTGGCCTGGTATGGCCATGACAACGGCGATGATGCCCGCGCCGCATTGCAGGCCGCCGCGGCTGCCGGTGGCTTCAGCGGGGTGGAACTGCAGGCGCAGGAAACCAGTCTGAAACCACTCAACCAGGCACTGGCCAAACTGACCGAAGCCTATCCGCACGTTAAGGGCCGCTTTGTGAAAGCCATGAAAGTCTGCATGGATTATGACGGCAGGCAGCGCGCGGTGGAGCTCGATCTGGTGCGCACCATCGCGGCGATCCTGGAAGTGCCTGTGGTACTGGCGTCAGCGGAACACTGAACGGCGCTGCCGCTGTGACCTGAAAGTCACGGCGGCAGGTCATCGCGATAGCGAACGTCTGTGATACAATCGCGCAAAATCTTGCCTGCCCGTTCCGGGAGGCTTATCAAACCGCCCGCCGCAGTACGAGGCGGTGTCCAATAAGACATCCTGCATACACCTTGAATAATAAAGCCGCGCAACCGGATGCGGGGTTTTGATGACTTTGCTTGTCAGGGATAGCTGAACGCAAAACAGGAGCAGACGATGTTGCAGCCTCAGCTGACATCCGCCCAGCGGCGCATTTACAACGCAGCGATTTATCTGTTTGCCGAAAAAGGCTCAACGCAGGTGACAGTCAGCGAACTGGCAGACACCGCCGGCGTCGCCCGCGGCACCATCTACAACCACGTGGATTCTGTGCAGACTCTGTTCGAGGATGTGGCCGTCCATCTGGCCAATGAAATGAACCAGCGCATTCTCAGTGCGCTGCGTCAGCAGCAGGACCCGGCGCTGAAACTGGCCACCGGCGTTCGCCATTACATCCGCCGGGCGCATGAAGAACCGGCCTGGGGTAATTTTATCAGCCGTTTTGGCTTCAGCAGTGCGGCCCTGCGCCGGCTGGGCTCGGGGGCACCGGTACAGATTCTGATGGATGGTGTGCAGAGTGGTCAGTACCGTATCCGTGCCGATCAGTTATCCGCGGTGATCACCATGATCGGCAGTTCCGTACTGGGGGCGATTTATCTGGTGCGCGAAGGTCTGCGCACCTGGCGTGATGCCGGTACCGACTGCGCAGAACTGCTGCTGCGCGCGCTGGGTGTGTCTGAAGAACAGGCCCGTGCACTGGCGACCGCCGAATTGCTGCCGTTACCGGAACCGCGGCTGGCGGGTTAACCGTCAGGCCAGAATCAGCGTCAGCCCCAGCACCGCTGGTGTCAGCAGATTGGCTACCACATTGGCCGCCATAAACTGTGGCTGCTGGCCGATATCAGCGCCCATTTTCACGGCGCCACGCCATGCCATCACGCCCGGCAGCAGAGCGATCAGCGCCAGCAGCGACCAGCGCGGAAACCAGCCCGCGACCACTCCCAGAACCAGCACCACCGCCACCGCCAGCAGATTCAGTGCAAACACATGAGTGCTGTTCTTCACGCCGTAAGCAATGGGGAAATGGCGCCGGCCACCGGCACGGTCCGCTTCAATATCCGGGTACTGGTTGAGCAGCAGCAGGTTATTGACCAGAAAGAAAGGTACCAGCGCGGCCAGCCATAACGTCGGGCTGTCGGACGCACCAAGGGCATAACCGGTTCCGGCCACCATCGCCAGACCAAAGCCAAAACCCGGGGCAATCAGACACAGCCAGGGGCTGCGGTGAATATGGCGGGTGTAAGCAACAATAATAATGACGCCGGCCAGCCCCAGCGGCAGCAGACCGTATTCCCCCTGCAAGAGAAAATACAGTCCCACCAGTATGGTGATGGCCAGCGTCACTATGCCCAGCATTAACACGCCGGACGCTTCGTGCGGATGTTCAGGCAAACCACCACTACCGCCACTGAACGGCGTGCGCCGGGTATGCAGATCGATACCGCTGCGGAAATCGAGATATTCATTCAACGCATTCACACTGATATGGGCGCTCAGTGCACCGAGCAGCACCAGCAGAAGATCGGCCACACTGACATGGCCGCCCTGAGCCACCACCGCGCCAACACCGGCCAGCACGCACATCGGAGTAAGAATCAGAAACGGGCCACGGGCGGACTGAATAACGGCTTGCATGATGACTTCCTTTTAATGCGATCAGTTAATGCGTTCAGTTAATGCGATCTGTGACGGCACTCTGTCGTGGCAGAGCTTATACCAAGCTTAGTAGCGGGATATGACAGCTGTCTACACAAGCGCTGAACAAGCGCCGGGAATGTGACTTGAGATAAAAAGTGAATCGTGATTCACTTGTTTAAACATCACGCGCAGGAACCCTGATGGCTTACCGTGAAACCGACCATACACGGGCGAAAAAATCCCATACCCGGCAACGGCTGCTGAAGGCTGCCCGCGATCTGGTGGCGGAAAGCGGTTTTGCCGCCGCCACGGCAGCTGCGGTGGCGCAGCGGTCCGGCGTGGCGGCAGGCAGTATTTATCGCCACTTCCCGAACAAAGCAGAGCTGGTGGCGGAAGTCTTCCGTTATGCCACCGAGCACGAAGTCGCCAACGTACTGGCCGCCAGTGTGTCGCTGACAAACGGGGAACCCTGTGCCGCGCGCGTCAGCCGCGCCGTTAATATTTTTGCCCAGCGTGCGTTACAGGGGCCCCGGCTGGCCTACGCTCTGATTGCAGAGCCGGTTGATCCGCGGGTGGAGCAGGAACGTCTCAAATATCGTCTGGCCTACGCTGATATTTTTGAAGACCTGATTGAAGAAGGCATGGCGGGCGGTGAGTTTGCCGCGCAGGATGCCAGCATCAGTGCAGCAGCCATGGTCGGCTTACTGGCCGAGGCACTGATCGGTCCGTTGCATCCGTTACGCACAGTCAGCACGGATAGCGCCGCTGTGATGACGGAAAAACAGCAGCAGCTATTAATTTCACAGATTACCGCATTGTGTCTGCGCGCTTTAGGCGCAGACCAGGCAGACAGCCCGCAGAACGCGGCACAACCCGGAACGGCAGCAACAGAATAAAACGGAGGCAGGCGATGAATAAACACACCGAATTTACCCCGCTGGACTATCAGCAGTTTGATTGTCAGCAGCACAAATCTCAGGCTGAAACCCACCCGGTCTTTAACCAGCCAACGGCGCTGGAAAATTTTAATACCTATACCAGTGATGTGGCGCTGCAATATTGGGTGAAAGCTTACGACGGTGACTGGGCAGAAGATAAATTAATTGCCTATGGCCAGCGTTGCGGTGGTGATCTGATCGAAGCCGGGTTTCAGGCCAATGAAAATAAGCCGGTGTTTTATCCCCATGACCGCTTTGGTCAGCGTATTGATCTGGCCAAATTTCATCCGGCGTATCACGAATTAATGCGCACTGCGATTGAAGCAGAAATGCACTCGTTACCATGGACCAGCAATAAAAAAGGGGCTCACGTCGCCCGTGCCGGCATCGTTTATCAGCACATGAATGCCGACGCCGGTTCCGGTTGTCCGTTAACCATGACCTTCGCAGCCGTACCGGCATTACAGCATGCGCCGTCCGTGGCGAAAGAATGGCTGCCCAAAATAATGGCGCCGCATTATGACGAGCGGAATGTGCCTTATTTTGAAAAACAGGGCGTCACCATTGGCATGGCCATGACAGAAAAACAGGGCGGTTCTGATGTGCGTGCCAACACCAGTCGCGCTTATCCGCTGACAGAAAAGACCGGCAATGGTGCTGAGTACGAAATCGTCGGTCATAAATGGTTCTGTTCCGCACCCATGTGCGATGCTTTTCTGATTCTGGCTCATACCGATAAAGGTCTGAGTTGTTTTCTGTTGCCACGCTGGCGCCCGGACGGCAGTAAAAACCAGATGTATGTGCAGCGCTTAAAAGACAAGCTGGGCAATATCTCCAATGCCTCATCGGAGGTGGAATACCGGGGTGCTTTCGCCTGGATGGTGGGCGATGAAGGACGTGGCGTACGCACCATTATTGAAATGGTGTCCATGACCCGGTTTGACTGCATGATAGGTTCATCGGCACTGATGCGCGGCGCTCTGGCCCAGGCCATTCACCATACGGCCGGGCGTGAGGCATTTGGCAATAATCTGCACCAACAGCCATTAATGCAGAATGTGCTGGCCGATCTGGCGATTGAAAGCGAAGCAGCACTGGCCATTACCATGCGCGTCGGTTATGCCCTGGACAACCTGGAAGACGAGCACGAAAACCTCTTTGCCCGGCTGGCCACCGCAGTGGGTAAATACTGGATCTGCAAACGTGCCCCGCATTTTTCTTATGAAGCCATGGAATGCATTGGCGGTGTTGGCTATGTGGAAGACAACATATTGCCGCGTATTTATCGTGAAGCGCCGGTGAACGCCATCTGGGAAGGTTCCGGTAACGTACAGTGTCTGGATGTTCTGCGGGCGATGAGCAAAGAACCCAAAGTGGTGGATGCTTTCTTCGCTGAATTGCAGAAAGGCTGTGGTAGCTATGACGCCTACGATCAGTTCCTGCAGGATCTGCAGGGCGAATTCAGAGACCGTGAAACACTGGAATACCGCTCGCGCAGCGTGGTCGATAAACTGGCCGTTGCACTGCAGGCCAGCGTACTGATCCAGAAAGGTGACGAGCTGATCGCGGATGCTTTTGTTCGTTCGCGGATCGTACGTAACGGCGCTTTCAACTATGGCACCCTGGAAGCCGGTATCGATTGTGAAGCAATTATGAAACGGGCGCAGCCAGCCGTTGTATAACTCAGATGGCATCATCAAGATGTCATCACCAGAATCATATAACGGATACGGCATAGCTTTCTTTGACGGGAAGCTATGACCTGAGGCTTTGACAGGAATTTGTGACAGAACCCCAGGGCGGGCGTAAAAATAACAATACAGTCTCTGGTTAGCTGATGGCTTCAGGATAATCAGGCCGGATTGGCTGTTTTCATGAATACGCTTAATCAATCCCCCGGCAATGCCAGCATTGCCGGGGGATTTTTTCTGTGTAACAGACTTATCCTTATTTGCGCTTAATAAGTTTGCTATCGTTCGGTCTGATTTTTAACCCTACTGATGGCAGCCCTATGTTAAAACGCAGTTCCTGTAATTCTTTGTTACTCGCCGCCGCATTAACCGCAGTGTACTGCCAGCCGGTGTTGGCAGCACCGCCCTCGGGCACGCTGAACTACACCTACTTTACGCCGGCTAATGTTGAAGACGGCCCGGATTCTGAAGTCACTCAGCAGGATCTGCGACTGACCCTGCCGGCCGGTTTTTATGGCAAACCGGAAGACGGAGCGGTGATCATTAAAGTGAACCTCGCCGAGCGTCAGTTTTCCATGAATCACAGCGGTCGTTCGGATGAGGTGTTACGCGTTTATGACATTTCTGTGCCGGTACGCTATATGAAAAAACTGAATGATGAACGCAGCTTTTCGGCGGGCGTGATTCCTTCGCTTAATTCGTCCATGGAACATCTGCAAAGTGACGATTTTACCTTCAGTGCATACGGGCAACACAGCTGGAAGCTGGAAAATCATAATTACAGTCTGGGGTTATTGTATGGCCGCCTGTTAGGTGCGGACCGCCTGATTCCGATTGGTGGTTACAGTTATACCGGTAAAGAAAATCTGGAATTAACGTTGGGCTTCCCGGCCACTGGTGTGCGTTATTATCCGCAGAAAAGTTACAGCTATTTTGCCGGATTTTTTCCGTACGGAGGCAGCTGGCATGTTTATGACGACGGTGACAGCGACCGCGATTATTATCTGCGCCAGACCGGGTACCGTTTTGGCGGCGGCGTTACTTTTGATATTGGCGGCCCGTGGCAGCTGCAGTTTGAGGCCGGTCAGCAGTTTGCACAGCAATTGGAAATTGATGAAAGTGACGGCTTCGACAGCGAGATTGATATCGAGAATTCAACCTATGTGGGGATTTCGCTGAATCTTAAAGCACCGTCTCCCGGTGATAATAAATAGTCCAGCTTTTGAAATAAGCCGCCAGGAAAATAAAACCGGTCAATCAGATTATATACTGTCTGTTTGACCGGTTTTATTGGTACAGCATTATTGGCGGTTAATCCGCGATAACAGGAGAAGCGGGCGCCGCCTCTTCAGCTTCAGCATCGCTGGCTTCTGTGCTGCTCACATCATCCATGCTTTCATCCGCTGGTGCTTCCTCAGCACTGTCTGACGCTTCCATTACTTCGTCACTGTCTGCACTATCCACTGCAGTATCCGGGTCTGTGCTTTGCTCATCGGCGGTCTGTACAGATTCGTCGATGGTCTGTTGCATATCGTCGGACATTTCGGTTTCACATTCCCAGCCCCAGCCGCGTTGTTTTTCAACAAAATCGGCGGCTTTTTCTTCGCAGTAACCGGCCATATTACTGGCGCTCCACAGCGTCTGGGTGCCTTCCGCTTTGGTGTACTGCACTTCACAGGGCACGACACCTTCGCCGGTATAAACCACTTCAATAATGCGTGTCTGTTCGCCGTGAGTACAGGTTGTTTTCATGCCTGCCTGTACGGCCGGTGCTGCAAGCAGAACCGCAGTCGCTAACATCAATGTTTTCATTTTACGTCTTCCTTCTGGCGTATGTTCCGGGCTGTCCCCGGAATGGGTAACAGCATCCCGGTTATCTTTCACACATATGTCATTAAGCGCAAGGGCAGGGGTCAATCAGGCGCGGATTGCTGTGTGACCTGCTTCGCAATTGCATCCAGTTCTGCCGCCAGGCGCATGCCTGCCAGTTGCAGACGTTGTCTGAGCAAGGGTGCAAAGCGCTGCTGATATTCTTCTCCCACCTTTTTATGCTGACGGTAGTCCTGGTATATCCGGCGGGTCAGCTGCAGGGATTCGGTGGCCCAGTCGGCCGCGCTTCCCCGTAATCTTGAGGCTGGCAGCGGCGCCTGTAGCCACTCATCCAGCAGGCCGCTGATGCTGTACATGCCCAGCAGTTGCCCATCCCACACCCGGTGCAGATTGGTCCACTTTCCATGCAGGCGGATTTTGGCGCGGTTGCCTCCGCGGTCATCGGCATAACTGACGTGCAGTGGCTGATGCAGGTCGGCAATAAAATGACTGAAAAAGAGCAGCGCCTGCCAGTCGTGGGGCTGGCTCAGTAAGCGTTGTTTCATGGTGGCGGCAGCGGACAGTACACAGCCTTTCTGCGGGCAGTCGCTGAGGCTTACCCGGGCAGCGCTGGCCGGCACATTAATGTAATGCCAGGGGCCGGTATGTTTAAACTCACGCTGATCGCGGGCTTTGTCCGGCCAGGGGCAGGCGGCGTTAAACCTGTGATAGGGACTGTCGGCCAGTGTTTCTCTGATCCAGCTGCGGGTTTCCTGTGCCATCAGCTGCCAGGCCAGTTCACAGGCAGCGATATGGCCGCGTGCTTCAAACGCCTGCGCCTGAGGGGCGCTGAACATGGCCAGCTGGACGATCAGAATAAGGGCCAGAGAATGACGGACGCGAAGTTGCTGCAGTCGTTGTTGCATAAGCCGGTGTCGCCTGCGTGATTAGCTCATCATCCGCTTATGCTGCCCGTGTTTGCGCTGATACTCAATGTCGGGACGCAACGCCCGGGATGCTCTGTTTGCAGGGGGCGACTGCCGGATCGCTGTGAGCGCGACCCGGCAACTGCTTATTCACTCATGGTCAGTTCCATACCGGCGATCAGAGCATCCACATCCGGTTTGCGGCCGTTAATGTCTGTGATGCCCTGCAGCCAGTCTTTGACCTGTTGCGGATTGTCGTGCATCCACATCCGCACGGCACGATCCACCGGCACAAAGCCATTGGTGGTGTGATCCATAATGGATTCTTCCATGGGGGCGGTGAAGGTCAGGTTGGTGAAAAAGCGTTTCAGGTTGGGGCACTGGTCGACAAATTCACGCCGTGCGGTGGTGTTGACGGTAGCGTGACCATAATCCGGACCAAAATAATCATCGCCGCCGGCGAGGTAACGGATATCGTAATTCTGGTTCATCGGGTGAGGCAGCCAGCCGAGAATAACCACGGCTTCCTTGCGCCGGCTGCGGCCGCGCAGCTGCGCCAGCATCAGGCGTTCAGAGGTTTCGATCAGTTTAAAATCTTTCAGGCCAAAGGCATTTTTGTTAATCATATCCAGAATGGCCGCATTACCGCTGCTGCCTTTTTCCAGGCCATAAATGCGGTTTTCCAACTGTGGTCCAAAACGCACAATATCGGCAAAATTCTGCAGGCCTTCGTCGTACAGATACGTCGGCACTGCCAGTGTCCAGCGCGCGTTCTGCAGGTTATCGGTGAGCAGCACAACCGTATCATTGGCAAAATACGGGCGCGCGGTACTGCTCATGGCCGGTGTCCAGTATCCGAGAAAAACATCCACCTGCGCGTCTCCCATACGGGCGAAAATTTCCGGCATTGAAGGCTGCTCATTCAGGTTAACCTCATACCCCAGGCGGATCAGCAATTGTTCTGCAATACCGTTAGCAACGTGCAGGTCGGTCCAGTCAACCACGCCGATATTGACTGTGTGACAGGCTTCCGGCGATGGGGCTGCCTGGGTGTTTAAGGCCAGAATCAGTAAAATACTGTGCAGAAAAATCTTCATTGCTGCTCCGCAATTTATCAATAATAAAATCGTCAGTTTATTCAGAGCGGCAGGGATAAACACCTCCCCTTAATAGGCACCCCTTTGTAGGTATCGGCATAACTACAGAGAAGTTATCGGGAATTATTCAATACCTGCAAGAACGTGAAATGCCTTTAAATACAGGTTAAACGGTACAGGTGTACACAAAAAATCCGCTACTGAAATCGTTAATTTATTGTACGGATAATGAAAATTTAAGATGTGTTGAGAGTTCACAAATAATGATAAATAACAGCAAGGTAAGGCTATTTTAATGGGGGTTATTATTGGTTTTTTATGTTGTCGAAATTGGTTCGTATGTTTCGTTTTAATGGTAATAAAAACCGGATTTAAATCCGGCACGAATGTACATAATTATTTCCACATGATTGTTTTCCGCAAGGGTAATCAGCTGTGACGGCAGCGCTTATTTATACCGGCAACCCATTGATCACAGAATACAGCCAAGATGTTTTTACTTCAGCGGGGCTGCTGGGGCTGTTGATTGCTGGCTGCTGAAAAGCAGTCTGTGATCACCGGTCAATAAGCACCTGACCTGACCCGTATCACCCAGAGGGCGACGGGATGGCGGCCATCGGCGGACTGCGCCGGACATATCGCTGACTTGTTTGTCGGCAATGACGGGCAACGGCGCCTGTTATTGTCTGTGTAATACAGCGTTCATTCTATGGAATGAACTAACAACCCCATGGCTTGTCGCCTTACTATCACTCACAGATTATATAATCCGGAGCGCGGCAGATGGCTGCTCTGCTCCGGTAGTCACACTGACGATAAGGAGATGAGTTATGTCCGGGAAGCAAGAGAATCCTTCCAGCGACAGTTTTCACTGCCGCAGCCAGCTGACCACAGGTGGCACTCAGGCAGCCTATTACAGCCTCCCCAAAGCCGCCGAAAGCATCGGTGATATACACCGGCTGCCACGTTCCCTCAAAGTATTACTGGAAAACCTGCTGCGCCACGAAGACGGCACAACCGTGACCGCTGACGATATTCAGGGGCTGGCCGACTGGCTGAAAAACCGTGCCTCCGACCGCGAAATTCAATACCGCCCGGCGCGCGTACTGATGCAGGACTTCACCGGCGTTCCGGCGGTGGTCGACCTCGCCGCCATGCGTGATGCTGTGGTCAAAGCCGGCGGCGATCCGGAGCAGATTAACCCGCTGTCGCCGGTGGATCTGGTGATCGACCACTCGGTGATGATTGACGAATTCGGCTCCTCTCACGCCTTTGACGATAACGTGAAGAAAGAGATGGAGCGCAACGGCGAACGTTACGAGTTCCTGCGCTGGGGCCAGAAAGCCTTTGATAACTTCAGTGTGGTGCCGCCGGGCACCGGTATCTGTCACCAGGTCAACCTGGAGTATCTGGGGCAGGTTGTCTGGCAGGGCAAAGAAGGCGACGATGATGTTCTTTACCCCGACACCTTAGTGGGCACTGACTCACACACCACCATGATTAACGCACTCGGTATTCTCGGCTGGGGCGGGGGTGGTATTGAAGCCGAAGCCGCCATGCTGGGGCAGCCGGTATCTATGCTGGTGCCGGAAGTCGTAGGCTTTAAATTTGAAGGCAGCCTGCCGGCCGGTGTTACCGCCACCGACCTGGTGCTGCGCGTCACCGAAATGCTGCGCCAGAAAGGCGTGGTGGGTAAATTCGTTGAATTCTATGGCCCGGGCCTGAGCGAGTTAGCACTTGCTGACCGCGCCACCATCGCCAATATGGCACCGGAATACGGGGCTACCTGTGGCTTCTTCCCGGTGGACGATGAAACGCTGAACTATCTGCGTTTGTCCGGCCGCGATGAATCTCTGATTCAGCGCGTGGAAGATTACTGCAAAGCCCAGGGGCTGTGGCACGATCCCGCCGGCGAAGAGCCGGAGTTCACCGACAGCCTGACACTCGACCTGAGCACGGTGGAACCCGCACTGGCCGGTCCGCGCCGCCCGCAGGACCGTGTGCCGTTGGGCAAAGTAAAAGACGCTTTCAACGATCTGCTGTCATTACAGCTGACACCACAGAGCCGGGCGGAATCCCGTCTGGAAGGCGAAGGTGGCCCCCATGCTGAAGACAGCGGCGCCACCTTTGAACTGGACGGCGAAACCCATGAACTGCCACAGGGTGCTGTGGTGATTGCCGCCATTACCTCCTGTACCAACACCTCAAACCCCGGCGTGATGATGGCCGCCGGTCTGCTGGCGAAAAACGCCGTGGAAAAAGGCCTGGTCAGCAAACCCTGGGTGAAAACATCACTGGCGCCCGGTTCCAAAGTGGTGACCGATTATCTGAGTGCCGCTGGCCTGCTGCCGTATCTGGAAAAACTGGGCTTCTACCTCACAGGGTATGGCTGCACCACCTGTATCGGTAACTCAGGCCCGCTGCCGGAGCCGATCAGCAAAGCCATTGCCGAGCATGATCTGACCGTCTCTGCGGTGCTGTCCGGTAACCGTAACTTCGAAGGCCGGATTCATCCGCTGGTGCGTGCTAACTGGCTGGCGTCGCCCCCGCTGGTGGTTGCCTATGCGCTGGCCGGTAAAACCACCATGGACCTGGAAGCCGAGCCGCTGGGGCTGAACGACAAAGGCGAACCTGTGTATATGAAAGATGTATGGCCCGACGGCGAGCAGATTAAAGCCGCGGTGGCGCAGGTCAGCAGTGATATGTACCGCAGCCGTTACGCCGATGTGTTCACCGGTGACGAACACTGGCGCAGCATTGACGTTGCCGACAGCGAGACATACCAATGGCGCGGTGAATCCACCTACGTGCGTAATCCGCCGTACTTCAATGAGATTGATCAGCCGCTGCCAGCGCTGCAGAACATTGAAAACGCCCGTGCACTGGCGGTATTCGGTGACTCCATTACCACCGACCATATTTCCCCCGCCGGTACCATTAAACCGGAATCTCCGGCCGGGCTGTATCTGCAGCAGCAGGGCGTCAAAGCGCAGGACTTTAACTCCTACGGTTCACGCCGTGGTAACCACGAAGTCATGATGCGCGGTACCTTCGCCAACATCCGTATCCGCAACCGCCTGCTCAATGGTGAAGAGGGTGGCAACACCATTTACTTCGCGGAAGGCGATAAAGACAGCGGTGAGAAAGTCGCCATCTATGATGCCGCGATGAAATACCAGCAGAGCAATACACCGCTGGTCGTGTTAGCGGGTAAAGAATACGGCACCGGCTCCAGCCGTGACTGGGCCGCCAAAGGGACCCAGTTGCTGGGCGTTAAAGCCGTAATTGCCGAAAGCTTTGAGCGCATTCACCGCTCCAACCTGGTTGGCTTTGGCGTACTGCCACTGCAGTTTGCCGACGGCGAAAGCATCGACTCACTGGGCCTTAAAGGTGATGAAATATTCAGCATCAAAGGCATCAGCGATGATCTGAAACCGCACCAGCAGCTGGAGGTTGAAGCGGAAAAAGCCGACGGCAGCAAAGTGACTTTTAAAGCACTGTGCCGCATCGACACGCTCAACGAGCTGGAATACTTCCGCAACGGCGGCATTCTGCACTATGTGCTGCGCCGTATGCTGGAGTCGGCCGCGTAACCCGCAGGCCGCCAATGTATCGCGCCAGGTAACCATCGATTCAGGAAAGCATCGATCCTGGCAGGGATACTCAACACAGAAAGCCCCGGCTGTGAAAGCAGCCGGGGCTTTTTTACACGTGCCTCCAGCGGGGTTGTGGGGGTTGTGGGGGTTGTGGGGGTTGTGTAGGAGCGACTTCCGTCGCGAAATCGCGATGGCCCCGATCATGATGGATGGTGAATTGTCTGAAGTTGCGGGCAGGGTGCGCAATGCACATCAATTTTCTGACAGGTTGGCACAGCCGCGCGGAAAAATAAATTGTAGGAGGGGCGTCAGCCCGGAAGCGCGGGAACTGCTAAGTGCTCAGGTGAAGGTGTGACTATCCGTCATTGCCAGTCTGACAATGCCGTCATCGGACATTGACTCATCTGTCAGTGGCGTACAGTATATTTACGGATGTATAGGGCGTGCTTGTACGCTTTGCATTTGGCCTTGCTCGTTTTCTCACGAGGTGAGTAACGTAAACCGCAATTGAATCAATAACTTGCCCTCAGAGATACAAAGAGAGGCTTACAGGTTTATGTGTGCAGTATGCCGGAGTTAACAGGCGTGCGCGTTTTTCTGGCAGGGAATTTTGAATTATGGAAAATTTCTTAATTGGGTCAATGAGTTACGCAGGGTTTCCCGAAAGAGACGCCCTGGATATATGTGCACGCACACTAATAAGCTATTAAGGCTACGAAGTTCTATGGATAACTGCCCTCACTGTGGAAAAGAAAGTATAAGCTCTTGGGAAAAGGGCTGGTCTACGTGGTTATATCCAGCAGTATGCAAAGAGTGTGGTAAGGAGAGCAAAATGGAGCCTAAGTTTGGAATTGGAATTTACACGTTTCCATTTTTAATCAGCCTCATTATTTTGCCATGTGTAATTTATTTTGCATCAGGTTGGCCTCTAGTATTGTTTGTGCCAGTATTTATTTTTTCAATTAAAAAGCATGTTTCTAAATCTGTTTTACGTAAGGTATAGGTTGTTCGTGAAAAAAAGCCTTAACGAGCCGTCCTGTCGGACGCCAATGCCTCCTCTCCTTCATTGCTACGGGTTTGGCGCCACAGTTGTGGGCGTTACCAAGGATGCTTATGAAAAAACTGCTTATTTCACTGTTGGTTGCGCTAGGGTTTAGTGGCGCTCAGGCTGCCCAGTTTTCACCCGATGTGGATATAAACAGTAAAACGATTCAGGCACTGATTGATGCAGGCTCCGATCCGGATCAGCCGCATCCTCTTGAACATCATTTTTACTGCTATAGCCTCGACTCACTTAAAAAAATCATGACGAAAGGAGAGTCTCTTGGCTACCGTGTTGCCAATGTTGGTGACACTACGTATGACGGCATCCACTACTGGTATGGTGACTTAATTAAAGAAACCGTCCTGGATATTAAAGTCATTAACAGTGAAAACGCTTTAATGCTAAAGCTGGCGAGCGAATTTGATGCAGATTATGACGGCTGGGGTACGCCGGTTGTTGAATGATTTAACAAAGCAATGGTGTGCCATTCCCCCATTTTAAATGCCTTCACCCACTCTAATAGACTGCTACTAAATTGTGTGTTGATATCTGGTATAGTTCACAGAGATGAGTTAAGGCACCAATCTTCAGGAATAAAATGGACAAACCCAAATTACTTGGTAATGCAGCAGCGCTTGAACAACGTCTATCGCAGATCAATGAACCTCATATCGTTCCCGTTACCGCCTTTATCGAGCGCCTTCGGGAACGCATGGGACCACAGGCAGCTATCCCTTTTATCGATCCGTGGGATGGTGGGGTAGAAGCCGAAGTCCTCTTCCTGTTGGAAGCGCCTGGCCCTAAGGCCAGAAATTCCGGTTTTGTGTCTATGAATAATCCGGATGAAACTGCAAAGAACTTTTTTGAAATTTGCCATGAGGCAGGATTTGACCGTAAGCAAACGATTACCTGGAATACCGTGCCCTGGTACATTGGCTCCGGTACTAAGATCCGGCCAGCGAATTCAGCTGACATCGCCGCTGGGATTGATTCGCTTGGTGAACTATTGCATTTGCTGCCAAAACTTAAGGCGATTGTTCTGGTGGGGCTTAAAGCCCAGAAAGCAGAACGTCATGTAAGAGAAATAGCGCCGTATCTGCAGGTGTTTTTCAGCCCACATCCCAGTCCTATGTTTGTAAACCGTAAGCCTGAAAATCGAGAGATTTTGTTAAGTCGTTGGCGGGACGTTCGGGATTTTTTGGCGGGTTTTTGATGGAGGTAATTAATTTGAAATCGGTTTTCAATAAATATATTTAATTGAATTTTAAGGCATGGATGATGAGTTTTATACTGAAAATAACACCAATACTGATTGCACTGCTTAGTCTAAATGTAACGGCAGCTTCTTATGATTGCTCTCTGGAAACTTTAAATAAAGTTGAGAAAATAATTTGTGATAGTGAAAGCTTGTCAGATAAAGATGAGTTGCTACATGATTTATACGCATTAATACCCAAAGGCTTAGAATCTCACCAATATCAGATTCTATTCCCAGCATTAAAAAAGAGTCAGAAAACCTGGCTTGATAATCGAAACTTATGCGACAGCTTAGGCTGTTTGAGTTTGTCCTATGATTCAAGAATTACATATCTTCGTAATAGGTTAATATGGCAAAAAGAGAAAACGTCAAAAAAATATATTCTTGAGCTGGTTGAAGCGGAATACAACGATTTCATAACTGAAAGACAAGTTGAGGATGTTATATTTTATAGCGTGATTGAAGGGGAATATGCAGAGTATTTAGTTCGCTTAAGTCAATCAATGGCGCTGAATGGTAACTACTGTGGTAGTGGACGTGTCATTTCATATGTTTATTTAAAATATAGCTTTAAAAATAATCAGGTGGAAAATAAAAGGCGCCTGATTTCGCATGATTGCGGCAATGATTATAATTTGCTTACACACAAAATTGAAATGAATTCTGATGGAGAGTTATCAATAGTAACTTTCTTTGACTACATGTCAGGTGGAGCCCCTAAGGAGGCATTCAGAATTACTGTTGGAGATGTTTTCAGTGGTCGTAAGAATTTCATAACGGAAAAAGAATCATACCCTAAAGAGCCATGGGGGTAATTGTAACAAGCACGAACTGAATAGAGTCCCACTCTAATAGCTCATACAGGCGCTTCTTCAAAGGGCGTGTATTGATAAATGATCTACGACCTGATGCGACAGCCATGTTAAAAATCCCACTGCGCTTTGGTCACCGGATCACCCTTCGCGACTGAAGTCGCTCCTGCAATGGCAGACTGCTGGGGATACAGCAACCGGGAAGCAGCTAAATCCTCACTCTGGCAGATTAGAGGTGCAGCGGGTATCGGCTGGTATAAAATCAGGCTCTGCCCCACCCGGGAGCAGAGCCTTGTGGCAATTACAATCCGAGCTGTTTAACCATCGCTTTCGCCACGCTGTGGGCGCTGGTCGGATTCTGGCCGCTGATTACCCGGCCATCTTCGATAACGAAATCCTCCCAGGGCTTAACCTTGCTGAAACGGGCGGCTTTGCGTGCCAGCGCTTCTTCCAGCAAAAAGGGAATATCATCGATGGTGCCGTAGTCGATTTCCTCTTCACGGGTAAAAGCCGTAACCGATTTATCCGCCAGTAAGGCTTCGCCGGAACTCAGGGTAATCGGCAGGAATGCGGCCGGGCCGTGGCATACCGCGCCAAGAAGGCCACCGTTTTCATAGTGGCTGGCCGCCAGTTTGGCGAAGTCTTCATTGTGGGCTAAATCCGTCAGCAGGCCGAAACCGCCGGGGTAAAAAACGGCGTCGTAATCGGCAATGTTAACGTCTGATACCGGCAGGCTGTTGTTCAGACGATGCTGAACATCCTCGCTGGCCAGAACGCTGGCGTTAACCTCGTCGCCTTCGATGTCGGTACCGTAAACAGGTACCTTACCGCCGTTTATAGAGGCGATATCATAGTCGACACCCTGTTCGATAAACACGTGCAGCGCGTGGGTCAGCTCAGGTGCATAGGTGCCGTTGTCCTGGTCAGTGTCGCCAAGTTTTGCATGGTTAGTAACGGGGATAAGTACCTTTTTCATGGTCATTCCTCTGGTTGGGTTGAGAGTCTCTGTGCATTGGTGGCCACTATAGAATGTCCCTTGAAAGTTGATAATCCCGAAGATTGTGTAAATACTATTGCTATACAGCAATAGTATGGGATCACCGATGGAAAGCTTTGAAGGGCTGGTTGAGTTTGTCGCGGTCGCAGAAAGGCGGGGCTTTACCGCAGCCGCTAAGCATCTGAAGTGCAGCACCAGCCATGTGAGCCGGCAGATCAGTAAGCTGGAGGAACGGCTGGGGAGTGCGTTGCTGGTACGCAGCACGCGCCAGGTTAACCTGACGCCTAACGGGGCAATTTACTACCAGCACGCCAAAGACCTGCTGATCGGGTTACAGCAGGCGAATGAGCAGGTTAATCAGGAACAGGTGAAGCTCACCGGAACCCTGCGGGTGAGCGCGGCTGGCGGCTTCGCGGAATATCACCTGGCGCCGGCTTTAATGCAGTTTGCGCAGAATCATGCCGACCTCACCATTGATATAGACTTTAACAGCCGTTTTGTGAATTTTATCGATGACGACGTGGATTTCGCTATCCGCTACGGTGAACTGTCTGATTCAAGCCTGATTGCACGCAAATTACTCAGCCGTTCCATGATGGCTGTGGCGTCAGCAGGATACCTGCAGCAACACGGTGAGCCAACACACCCGGACCATCTGAAAGACCATCATTGTATTATTTCAAATAACGACACCTGGAAGTTCAGTGACGGGGAAGAATCCTGCAGTGTTAAGGTGAAGGGGCGCTGGAGCAGTAACAACACCAATGTCATTCTGAAAGCCTGTGAGCAAGGCTTCGGGATCGCTTATCTGCCGCAGGATAATTTTATCACCGCGATCGAGAATGGCCGCCTGGTGCCGGTTTTACAACCCTATTGGGGGACAGGTGCCAGTAGCTGGATTGTGTATCAGGATAAACGTTTTATGCCCTTAAGGACCCGTATGGCGATTGATTTTCTGCTGGAATATTTTGCCGGTTGGGATGAGAAATAAATACCGCCGGAGAGGAGGCTATTTTCTGTATGGTCAGGGCAACGATACACATCTTTCGCGACTGAAGTCGCTCCTGCAGGTTTTGGATTAATCGTCAACGCCGGGCAGAACGCTGGGCTTCGCGACTGAAGTCGCTCCTACAGGTCTGGGATTAATCGTCAACGCTGATCTTCGCGACTGAAGTCGCTCCTACAGGTCTTGGATTAATCGTAAGCGCTGAGCAGAATACTGATCTTCGTGTCTGAAGTCGTGCCTGCAGGTCCGGGATTAATCGTCAGGGCTGAGCAGAATACTGATCTTCGTGTCTGAAGTCGTGCCTGCAGGTCCGGGATTAATCGTCAGGGCTGAGCAGAATGCTGATCTTCGCGACTGAAGTCGCTCCTGCAATAATTGTCTCCCTTACAGCGTCGCTATCTCTTCTTACAATATCGCTAATACCACACTCAAAGTGACGGCCGATAACAGTGTCTGCAAGGTAATCACGCCCGCCATTAACTCTGCCTCGCCGTTTAATTTACGCGTTAACACAAACGCCGTTGGTGCGGTTGGCAGCGAGAAAAACAGCACCAGTATCAATGTTTCCAGTGCGGGCAGAGAAAACAGATAAGCGATGCTGAATGCCAGTAAGGGCATGGCGGTTAAACGCAGCAGGCTGTTGGTTAACAGCGGTGTTATTTCATGGCGCATGGCTTTGATATTGAGTGCGGCGCCGACGGTGAGCAGGCCCAGTGGCAGGCTGGCGTGGGCAAGTAATTCCAGTAACCGCTGAATGCCGGACCAGACGCCAAAACCGCTGAGATTAACCGCCAGTCCGGCTAAGCAGGCGAGTATCAGTGGATTTTTTAACAGAGGTTTTAACAGGGCCAGCGGATGTGTGCCGCCATCGGACAGCAATGCCCATACCGACATCACATTCACCACGGGCACTAACACGGATAACACGATGGCTGCGGTCTGCAGCCCTTCTTTACCGTAAAGGGCTCCGGCAACCGCCAGGCCAATATAGGTGTTAAAGCGCAGCAGGCCCTGCAGATACACACCGAACCTGGCGGCCGGCCAGTGGCGGAAAACGCGGGCAATGATCAGCAGTATAAAACCAGCCAGGAGCGTGCTGGCAGCCGCGTAATAAAGTGTGCTGATATTGCTGCCGTTCAGCGGTGCGGATGCCAGACTGACAAACAGCAGGGCAGGGAACAGAAACGAATAGTTGATGCTCTCCGCACCCTTCCAGAAGGCATCCGCTGATTCAGCATCCGTGCCCGGATAATGACGGCGACGCATAAAATAACCGCCGGCAATCAGCAGAGCAACGGGCAGCAGGACGTCTGTCAGGTGGTTCATAATGTTGCCATATCCTTAACCGGAAAATGCAGGTTTTCGTTGTTGCCCGGCCCCCGGAATAATATTCCACTATTGATTTCACCAGCGCTTTTACTCTGGAAGCTGATAACGCCCGCCAGGGATACTGGCCACATCAGCGGTCATGCTGGTCAAGAAATTCACGGATAATACGCTGATACGTTGCACGGCCAAAACTGCTGCAGTGCCCGCCATGAACCTGCTCCACCGGCAGTGCCAGTAAACGCTTCATGGTATTGATGTAGTCACCCATATCAGAATTGTCGTTGTCTGCCAGCAGCTCGCCATTGTAAATGGCATCGCCGCTGAACAGGATGCCGTTGCGCTCATCCCATAGGGCAATAGAGCCGGGAGAATGGCCGGGCAGGTGCAGAACCTCAAAACTGCGGTCACCGGTATCCAGCCGGTCGCCTTCATTCAGCGGCAGAATATTGTTCTCATCCACCGGCAGAATCTGATAGCGGGCGGGATCAAAACCGCCCGCTGGCAGACGGTCAAACATTTCAGCCGTGGCGTACTTATCGGCAACGGTTTCGTGCGGATCAGGGTGGATCAGCACCGGCAGTTCGGCCGGGTGTGCCAGACAATGGCTGAATTCGTGGTGACAACCGATATGGTCAAAGTGGGCGTGAGAGGCAACCGCTGTCATCGCTTTATCGCTCAACCCGGCGACGCTGCGGCGCAGGCTGTAAAGGCCGCTGCCGGAATCAATCAGCAGGTCGCGTTCACGGCCGCGGATATGCCAGATATTACAGCGGTAAAACTCGTTGATCGCCGGTTCGGAAATCAGACGGATATCGCTGTCTATGGTGGTCACCTCGTACCAGCTTTCATTGACGGGAAGGTGCATAAATATCTCGCGTTCTGCGCCTGGTTCCGCACCGGCTCCGGGCGACGTTTGTTGTGATTAACCGGTCAGCAGAATTCTGCCACGGCATCCGGAATTTTCTCCGGCCGGGTGATTTTTACCCGTTTATGGCGGTTGAGTTCACCACTGATAATTTCTACGTCACGTTTGCTGACGCCAAACTGGCGGGAGAGGAATTTAATCAGTTCGGCATTGGCTTTGCCATCGACGGGCGGTGCCTGAATGCGCACTTTGATGGCGTCGCCGTGGAGGCCGGCAAATTCTGACTTTGACGCTTTCGGCTGGAGATGACAGACGAGGATCAGGTCCCCGTCTGTCCACTGGCTGACGTTATTCAAAAGCCTACAGACAGGCGAATAAAGTTAGGGAACTGCAGCATTATGGCCAGCGGCACAATCACGATGCGGTAGATAATCAGCAGGCCCAGCATGATCACCATGGGGGATAAATCCAGCCCGCCAAGGTCCGGCATTTTACTGCGGATCGGACGGATCACCGGCTCCAGAATCTGGTTGATCAGAATTAACACCGGATTGTAGGAATTCGGTGCGATCCAGGAGGCGACGATCATAATGATCAGACCCCAGAAATAGATGTTCAGCAGGAGTACGAAGATGCCTAACGGAGCCCAGAGAAAGATGTGCGGAATCAGCAGGCCGTAACCATTCAGCGACGATAACAGACCATAGATGATGACCTGTGCCAGATACGCCAGCAGCAGCGAGGCGATGTCCAGACCACCGAAGCCCGGAATAATGCGACGCAGCGGGATCAGCAGAGGGTTGGTGAATTTCACAATAAACTGGGAAATCGGGTTGTAGAAGTCGGCGCGCACCAGCTGCAATAAAAAGCGCAGCAAAATCACCAGCAGGACCAGGCTGCCAATGGCGTTGACTAATAATAAACCGACATCGCTGAAAGCTGACGACATGATCACTCCGTAGTTAATAAATCCGGTCAGCGGTGCAAATGCCCGCTGGGTTACTCAGTATCTGAAACATATAGGCGCCGGCGCGGCTTTTCCAGTGCCTGCAGGAAAAACCGCGTTGTATGAAGGTCAGCGCGCTCAGCTGTCTCCCAGTTCTTTGCTCAGTTCTGCCCCGCGGTCATGGGCTGCTTTCATGGCGGCTTCGACCATATCGCGCATGTGAGCACCTTCGAAAGTGGCGATAGCCTGCTCGGTGGTGCCGCCCGGCGAGGTTACCCGGCGGCGCAGCTCGGCCGGATCGACATCCGCTTCCAGCGCCATACGGGCTGCACCCAGTGCGGTTTTGAGCGTCAGCTTGGTGGCAGTTTCTTCGGTCAGTCCGAGTTTTTGCCCGGCGCTGATCATGGCTTCCATCATCAGGAAGTAATAGGCCGGGCCACTGCCGGACACGGCGATAACGGCATCCAGCTCGGCTTCTTCTTTCACCCACACGGTAATCCCGGCGGCGCGCAGCAGGGAGTCTGCGGTATTGCGCTGATCAAGGTGAACGTCTTCGCTGGCAAACAGACCGGTGGCGCCTTCGCCCAGCAACGCCGGGGTGTTGGGCATGCAGCGTACGATGGCCTTACAGCCACTCCAGCGGCCGAGGGCATCCATGCTGATGCCGGCGGCGATGGAAATCAGCAGCGGCTGGCGCGCTTCGAGGGTACTTTTCAGCGGCGCCATAACGTCTTTCATCACCTGCGGTTTCACCGCCATGATGACCACATCGGCGTTGGTGATGGCGTCGAGGTTGTTTTCAAAGGTGTTAACGCCGAACGAAGCGTGCAGCTTTTCGCGTTGCTCTGCGCCCGGATCTGCGACATCAATGGAGGCTGCGCTGATGTCACCCTGCTGTACCAGGCCGCCAATGATGCTGGTAGCCATATTGCCACCGCCGATAAATGCAATTTGTGTCATGTAGATTCCTTAACGTGTGGTCATGGTGTACTGCCACGACTATAAAACAGTATGGTCAGTCTGGATTACTTTTGCGTTGCGGAGTAGTCCCGGGCGCCAAAAATATCCGTGCCGATGCGGACTTCGGTCGAGCCGCAGGCAATGGCCAGTTCCAGATCACCGGACATACCCATGGACAGAACCCGGGCGCCGGGGTGCGTCTCCTGCAGCTGCTGCGACAGGGTTTTCATATCGCGGAACTGCTGCGCCAGGCGTTCATCGTCATCGGTATGTTCCGGAATACACATCAGCCCCTGCAGGCTGAGCTGCTCCATGCCGGCAATGCTGTCCGCCAGTGGCAGAACATCCTGCGCCAGCAAACCGCTTTTCTGCGCTTCGCCACTGATGTTGACCTGCAGCAGAACCTTAAGCGGCGGCATGCTTTGCGGGCGCTGGTCATTCAGCCGGCGGGCAATTTTTTCCCGGTCCAGGGTTTCCAGCCAGTGGAAATGTTCCGCCACTATCCGCGTCTTGTTCGACTGCAGGGGGCCGATAAAATGCCATTCGATGTCATCAAGGTGAGACAGGGCGGTGATTTTATCCATACCGTCCTGCACGTAGTTTTCACCAAAGGCACGCTGACCCAGCTGGTAAACGGCCTCCACCATGGCGGCGGGTTTGGTTTTGCTCACCGCCAGCAGCCGGACGCTGGCCGGGTCGCGCCCACAGTCGGCACAGGCCTGTTGCAGTCGCTGGGTGACGCTCTGGTAATTGTGTTGAATTGTAGACATTACAGCTGCCTGAGTCGGGCCTGTCTATGCTGAACAGACACAGCGGGTTGATGATCCGGGTTATGCGGGCGCCGTTCTGGCCGGCCCGAGACACAGTTTGTAATCTCTGGCCTGTAATCTGCGTTGCTCAATGCGCGTGCGGCCCGCTAATATCAGTGCCTTAACGGCGCTGAATCCGTGCTTTGTGGCAGGCCGGCGACGCTGAGCGCGGGCGACCCGCCAATGAATTTTGACATGCAGCGCATTCACGCTGCCAGAATATTGATAATATAAATGCTTGTGGCCCTTATAAACAGGGCCTGTTGTCTACGAGGAGAGGTTATGGATATTACTGAACTGCTTGCCTTCAGTGCCAAGCAAGGGGCGTCGGATCTGCATTTGTCATCCGATCTGCCACCAATGATCCGGGTGGACGGCGATGTACGCCGTATTAACCTGCCGGCGCTTGGTCACAAGGAAGTTCATAGTCTGGTGTACGACATTATGAACGATAAGCAGCGTAAGGACTTTGAAGAGTTTCTGGAAACGGATTTCTCGTTTGAAGTGCCCGGCGTGGCCCGTTTCCGTGTGAACGCCTTTAACCATAACCGCGGGGCCGGTGCGGTATTCCGGACCATTCCTTCCAAAGTTCTGACCATGGACCAGCTGGGCATGGGCCAGGTATTTAAAGACCTGTCCATGGTACCGCGTGGCATTGTGCTGGTGACCGGGCCGACCGGTTCCGGTAAATCCACCACTCTGGCGGCCATGGTGGATTTTATTAATGAAACCAAATACGACCACATCCTGACCGTGGAAGACCCGATTGAATTCGTACACGAATCGAAAAAATCGCTGGTCAACCAGCGGGAAGTACACCGCGACACCTTAGGCTTTAACGAAGCCCTGCGTTCTGCGCTGCGGGAAGACCCGGACGTGATTCTCGTAGGTGAGCTGCGGGACCTGGAAACCATCCGTCTGGCGCTGACCGCAGCAGAAACCGGCCACGTGGTATTCGGCACCCTGCACACCAGCTCAGCGGCAAAAACCATTGACCGTATTGTTGACGTCTTCCCGGCGGAAGAAAAATCCATGGTGCGTTCTATGTTATCGGAATCCCTGCAGGGGGTTATCTCGCAGACGCTGCTGAAGAAAAACGGCGGTGGCCGGGTGGCGGCGCACGAAATTATGGTGGGCACACCTGCTATCCGTAACCTGATCCGCGAAGACAAGATTGCGCAGATGTATTCGGCCATTCAGACCGGTTCGGCGTACGGTATGACCACCATGGATCAGTCACTGCAAACCCTGATGAACAAAGGCATGATTACCCGCGATGTGGCGCGTGAGAAAGCGAAAGTACCGGAGAACTTCTGATGTCGATGGATAAATTCCTGCGTCTGATGGTAGAAAAGGGCGCGTCTGACCTCTTTATTACCGCGGGCGTGCCGCCGTCCATGAAGGTGAACGGTAAAATCATGCCGTTAACCAAAGGGCCATTGGGGGCGGAGCAGACCCGTGATGTTGTCATGGGGTTAATGAATTCCCGCCAGCAGGATGAATTCGAAGAGAAAAAAGAACTCAACTTCGCCATTAATGCGTCCGGTATCGGGCGTTTCCGGGCCAGTGCGTTTTATCAGCGTAACGTCTGCGGCATGGTGCTGCGGCGTATTGAAACGCGTATCCCCGGCGTGGATCAGCTGGGGCTGCCGGATATTATTAAAGAAATCTCCATGGCCAAACGCGGTCTGATTCTGTTTGTCGGTGCCACCGGTGCCGGTAAATCGACCTCGCTGGCGTCGATGATTGGCCACCGCAACAAAAACAGTAAAGGCCACATTCTCAGCATCGAAGACCCGATCGAATTTATTCACCAGCACGATGGCTGCATTATCACCCAGCGTGAAGTGGGGCTGGATACTGAAAGCTTCGACGTGGCCCTGAAAAACTGTCTGCGGCAGGCGCCGGACGTGATCATGATTGGTGAGGTACGTTCCGCCGAAACCATGGAACACGCCATCACCTTCGCCGAAACCGGTCACCTGTGTCTGGCGACATTACACGCCAACAACGCTAACCAGGCGCTGGAACGTGTGATTCACTTCTTCCCGCCGGAGCGTCACAGTCAGGTGTGGATGGATCTGTCGCTCAACCTGAAAGCCATTGTGGCGCAGCAGCTGATTCCGACGCCGGATGGCCGCGCCCGTCGCGCCGTTGTTGAAGTGCTGCTGAATACGCCGCTGGCGCAGGATCTGATCCGTAAAGGGGAAGTACACGAGCTGAAGCCACTGATGGCCAAATCCAACGAACTCGGCATGCAGACCTACGATCAGGCACTGTATGCGCTGTATGAGCAGGGCGAAATCACCTACGAAGACGCCATGGCGCATGCTGACTCACCGAATGACCTGCGTCTGATGATCAAACTGGGCTCCGAAGCCGATGCCGAGCACCTGGACGGTGCGACCCGGAACCTGCGCCTGCAGGACTGACCGGCCAACAGGCCGCGGTTCATGGATGAGCCGCCTCCCTCTTTATGTTTCTATCTTTATTCTGAGACCAGATGAGCCGTTATGCTGAGGTCCGTAGTCAGGTCGTCGCTTTTAAACTAAAGTTATCCCATAGTGCTGATGATCCTGTAACTTCAGTACCACATGCCACAAAACCAGCATCGGAATAAAGCTGGATGAGTACCCTGATCCGTATAGGGAATACCGGAATTTCAGAGACACTGTATGGCGCTGCTAAAACGCAATATCTGGCTTATTTATTACCTTATTCTGGCTACCTCGGTGTTACTGCTGGTGGTGTCGTCCATCAGCCGCTGGCATGATATGGAAGATACCTATCGCATGCGCCAGACCAGTCTGATTGAACAATGGTATGGCAACATCAACAGCCTGCTGGTACAGCAGGAAACCATCATGGATGTGGTCGGGCGCAAAGTTGCTGAAAAGGCAGACCCGGACGCCATGCAGAAAGAGTTCGACCGCCTGGAAGCCATGAACCCGGATCTGTTTGCCGGTTTCGGACTGACCTGGCCGAACGGAGAAATTGCCGGTGTTTCCAGCAGTCTGAAAGAAGCCATGCAGATGCGTCTCAACCTGACCCAGCTGGACGCTGCCAGAGATTCCTTCCTGTACAGTATGATGCAGGAGAAAATGGTCATCGGGCGTGCTTACCAGCCCACATCCGCTGGTATGGTGGTGCCGTTACGCAAAGCTATCCGCAATGATAATGGTGACCTGATTGCCATCATGAGCGGTGCCTTCTGGCTGGATACCTTCCGCGGAATATTCACCTGTGACAGAAGTCTGCCGGAGTGTGCGGATATTAAAATTATCCGCAGCCGGGATCACTACCTGTTATTCGACAGCGATGCCGGTGATGACCCGGATATCTATCATTACCCTATGGATGAGCGGGCTTATCAGCGTTTTCTGTCGACGCTGGGCTGGGGCGTTAACGATGGCTACCAGGCTTTTTCCGGGGTGCCGGTGAGTTACCTGCGTGAAGCGGCGGACGGAACCCGGAAAATGGGCGTTGCCATCTACGATGAACGCTATGAATTCTGGCTGGCGCTGGAAGTGGATTTCAGTCGTTTTATCGCTCAGGTACGCAATAATGTGATGGTTTATATTGCCTCCTTTATTGTCTTTAATATCTGTCTGTATCTGCTCTTCCGCCTGATTTATAACAGCGAAGAAAAGCGGCGCCTGGAGCTTCTGTATCAGGCCAATCACGATACTCTCACCGGTCTGCCCAACCGCAATAGCCTGCAACAACTTTACGACCGCTGGCGTGAACCACCGGGTTATCCGTTGGCCCTGCAGTTTATCGATATGAATAATTTCAAAGGGGTTAACGACAGCTTCGGGCACGAATGCGGTGATCGTGTACTGCGCGAGATTGCCCGCCGTATTAAAAATAATATTGAAGAACGGGATCAGGTATTCCGCCTTGGCGGCGACGAGTTTGTGATTATTTCGCGTTATTACAGCGAAAAGGCAACACTGGATGACGCCCGTCATCTGGTGGCTGCGATCACCGATACTTATTCGGTAGATGGCCGTAACTTTATGCTCGGCGCCAGTATGGGGATTGCCCGCTTTCCGAAAGATGGCCGCAGCCTTGATCAGCTGCTGCGTTCTGCCGACATCAGTATGTACGAAGCCAAACGCCAGCGTATTCCGGTCTGTTTCTTCGAAGACCACATGCAGGATGTTTATCTGCGCAATATTGCCATTGAACACCTGTTACGCACGGCGGTGGTGAACGATGAAATATTTATGATGTATCAGCCCCAGGTGGCCAATGATGGCAGCTTCACCGGTGTCGAATGTCTGGTGCGCTGGGAAAACGAAGCCATGGGCGGCATGGTGCCGCCGGATCAGTTTATTCCGGTGGCAGAGCAGGCCGGTCTGATGCCGGATATTGGCAGCTTTATTCTGCAGCGCTCTCTGAGTGAACTGTCTGAGTTACAGAAAAATATGGATCTTGCGTTCAGCGTGTCGATTAATATTTCTGTGCGTCAGTTTCTGCATGAAGGCTTTTTACCGGCCCTGTTGCTGGAGATTAAACGCTCAGGTATGAATCATGTACTGATTGTGCTGGAAATTACCGAGAGTATATTTATTGAAGATATGCAGCAGATTATTCAGCTGATCAGCGCTATCCATGAAAAAGGCATCCGCATTTCCATGGACGATTTCGGTACCGGCTATTCTTCCCTCAGCCTGCTGCATAAGCTGCCGGTGGATGAACTTAAAATTGATAAAAGTTTTGTCGACCATATTCTCGACGATGCCAGCGCCCGGCAAATGGTGCAGAGCATTATTGCCATCGGCAAGAATCAGGGCATGACACTGCTGGCCGAAGGCGTGGAGAATGAACAGCAGGCGCAGCTGTTGCGTGAATCCGGCTGTGATTCCTTCCAGGGTTATTACTTCTCACGGCCGCTGATGATTGACGATCTGAAAGACTACCTGCAGGATAAAGTCGTCTCCTGAGGGTCCGACTTTGAAACACAGAAAACTCCGTATCCATGCGCCTGCCATTCTCTATTTCGATAAAGTACGTCGCTGTGGCTCTTTCCGTGAAGCCGCACGCAGCCTGAACGTGGCTTCCTCGGCGGTGAACCGCCAGATTCTGAAACTGGAAGAAGAACTGGGCACACCGCTGTTTGAGCGTTTGCCTTCCGGCCTGCGCCTGACTGCCGCCGGTGAAATTTTCGCCCGCCACGCGACCGTGGTGATACAGGACACCGAGCGTGTCAGCTCGCAGCTGGATGCCCTGCAGGGGTTGCGCAGTGGTCACGTTGAAATCACCACGGTAGAGGGCGTGACGGTGGATCTGCTGCCCGGTGTGATTGAGCGGATGCGCAGCCAGTATCCCAATGTCACCGTGGGCGTTTCCATTCTCGGTTCCACGGCGATTCCGGAGCAGATTATGAATGGCCAGGCGGATCTGGGGCTGGCGTTTGCATTGCTGCGCAACAGCGAGCTGCATCAGCTGATCCGCGGGCGTTTTCATCTCGGTGCCATTATGCGCCCGGATCATCCGCTGGCAGGCCACTCGCGCCTGACGTTTGCCAGCTGTGCGGCGCATCCGCTGATTCTGGCCAAAGCCGACCTGTCGATCCATCACCTGCTGGCACCGGCCATCAGCCACAGTAAAAACTGGGGCCGGGCGGTGGTGGAAACCAGCTCGGTTGAGCTGGCTAAAAAACTTGCCCTGCGTGGCGCCGGTATCGCCTTCCAGACGCGCATCGGCATTGAGGAAGAGTTGTCCAGGGGCGATCTGGTGCACATTCCCATTGTGAACAATCAGCCGGTGATGAGTGACCTCGGGCTGTACACCCGCGCCGGGCGCTCGCTGCCGGTGGCGGTGGATGCCTTCGCGCGCATGCTGACTGAAGAAATCACCCGCCGCAGCCAGCAGGAGCAGGATGCGCTGAGCACGGGTATCACGCCGATCCTCTGACGTGCATCCTGTCTGTTTGCGCAGTGATGCCGAAATGGCATCACTCTGCTCGAAATAATGTTCTTTTGTGTACACCCCAATTGCGGTTAACTGCTCCCACGATGTACTGAGGAGTACGAACCAATGGAAAACCGCAATCAATCCTTTGCCAGCACCGAATCCCGCTTTGCCGCCGCCAGCACACTGCCGGTGATCGATATCGCCGGATTGGCGTCAGATGACGCCGCCGAGCGTCAGGCCGTGGGCAAAGAGATCCGTGCCGCCTGTCTGGCCAATGGCTTCTTTCTGGTCAGCAATCACGGCGTGGATGAACAGCTGCAGCAGCTGGTGTTTGACCAGGCCAAACGTTTCTTCGCATTGGATGAAGCGCAGAAAATGGCTGTTGATAAAGCCAACTCCGTGGCCAACCGCGGCTATGAGCCGATGGGCAATCAGACCCTGGAGCCGGGCAGCCCGCCGGATCTGAAAGAAGGCTATTACATGGGCCAGCAGAAAGACGCTGATCATCCGGATGTGGTGGCCGGGAAGTTCAACTGTGGCCCTAATCAGTGGCCAGAGGAAATCCCGGAATTCCGCCCGGTGATGGAAGAATATCTGAAGCAGATGACAGCGCTGGGTGAACGTCTGATGAAAGGGCTGGCGTTATCGCTGGAACTGCCGGAAGACTACTTTGCCGATTACTGCAAAGACCCGATGACAACCCTGCGTCTGCTGCATTATCCGCCGCAGCCCGCGGATGCCGATCCGGCCCAGCGCGGTGCCGGTGCACACACCGACTTTGGCGGCCTCACCATTCTGCTGCAGGACGATGCCGGTGGTCTGCAGGTGTGGGATGACAACCAGCAGATCTGGCTGGATGTGGAACCGATTCCGGGCACCTACAACATCAACCTCGGCGATATGTTCGCGCGCTGGACCAATGATATGTACCGCTCAACCCTGCACCGGGTGATCAACAATGTCTCCGGCGGCGACCGCTATTCGATTCCGTTTTTCCATGCCGGTAACAGTGATTATGTCGTGGATTGCCTGCCGGGCTGCTGCGCGGCGGGTGAAGAGCCCAAATATCCGCCGGTTACGGTGGAAGAGCACCATCGTGAAATGTACGCCCGTACTTACGGTAAATAATCGCACAACAAACCGGAGGCCCGCGGCGAACGCGGGCTACCCCTGATTTTATGGGACAACTTGTGAAAATGACGACCAATCTGCTGCTGATTCACGGTGCCTGGGCCGGGCGCTGGGTATGGCAGAAAATTACCCCGGAATTTGCCCGTCTGGGGTATCGGGTGCATGCCGTGGACCTGCCGGGCAATGGCGTGGATAACACGCCAGCCGGGGAAGTGAACATAGATACCTACCTCTGGTACCTGAGCGAACAGATTGCCAATATAGAAGGCCCGCTGGTGATTGTCAGTCACTCAGGTGCCGGTGTACTGGCTACCGCACTGGCCGAAGCCATGCCGGAACGCATTCAGGCGGTGGTGTATATCGCCGGTATGATGCTGCCCTCGGGCATAGGTTTTGGTGATCTGACCGCCGAACTGGAAGCTGACCACCCGGAAGTCACCGGCATTAATCCTTACCTGTTGTGGAACGAAGATCACAGCGTCAGCCGCGTACCATTAATTGCCGCGCGCGATATTTTCTTTCAGGACCTCGACGATAAAACCGCCATCAGTGCGGCGCAGCAGCTTTGTGCCCAGCCTCTGAGAGGGCTGGCGCTGATGACCTGCTGGACAGAAGAAAACTTCGGGCGGGTGCCGCGCCTGTATATCGAAGCCACACAGGATAAATCCGTCACCCTGGTGGCGCAGCGTGAAATGCAGGCCCGGGTGCCCGGCGCCCAGGTTGTATCACTGGATACCGGCCATGCACCACAAGTGGGCAAACCCGCGGAAGTGGCTGCCGCCATCGACCAGTTTTTACAGACCACCGGCGGGGGAGAAGCCTCAGAACCCGCGCCAATCAGCGTCAATCAATAACAAAAGTAAAAAACAACACGATGGGAACGGTTATTGCTCATAGAGAGAAAACCTGACCAATTGGTTAGGGCCTGAAACACCCTGTGTGCACAGGCCCTGAGCGCAAGACAACTCAGACTCAGAAACCTGGAGAGACCATGTTAAAGAAAATCGTTAAGCCGTTAGCATTGGCGGCAGCCCTGACTGCCAGCAGCCTGTCTATGGCCGCTGATAAAGTTACCTTCCAGCTCGACTGGCTGCCGGGCGGTGACAAAGCCCCTGTGTATGTGGGTATCAAAGAAGGCATCTTCGAAAAAGCCGGACTGGACGTCAGCATCTCCAGCGGCCGTGGTTCCACCGACGCGGTAACCAAAATGGCCACCGGCCAGTCTGATGTCGGTACTGCCGATATTGGTGCACTGCTGGCGGCACGTGCCCAGGACGACGTACCGGTTTCTGCGGTACTGGCGTATTTTTCTCAGGCGCCTCACGCTTTCTTTACCGTTAAAGGTAATGGCGTCGAAACCATTAAAGACGTGAAAGGTAAAAAAGTAGCGACCTCTCCGTTCACCTCTTCCAATCTGTTCCTGCCACTGGTGCTGGAAGAAAACGGCCTGCAGGAAAAAGACGTGACGCTGCTGAAAACCGATCCGGGTGCCCTGGGCCCAATGCTGATGACAGGCAATGTGCCGGTGATCATCGCCTGGACCACCAACGTGCCTCTGTTCGAAAAACAAGCCGCTGAAGCCGGTAAAGAACTGATCGTACTGCCATGGTCAGAAGCTGGTCTGGAACTGTACAGTTCCTCACTGCTGGCGGCGGATAAATTCCTCGAAGAACGTCCTGACGTGGCCAAGCGTTTTGTTAAAGCCTTCGCGGAAGCCGTGGCATTCACTTACGCTAACCCGGACAAAGCCGGTGAAGATATTCACTCCATCGTGCCTGAAGTCGATGCCGACACTGCAGCGGCACAGATCAAAAGCATTAAAGGCCTGGTCTACAACAGCGCAACTGACGCCGACGGTTACGGTGCTCTGACGAAAGAACGTATGGCCATGACCTGGAAGTGGGTTGCCAAAGCCAACAAGCTGGACGCTGACAAAGCAGATCCGGAAACCATGGTTAACCGCGACTTCATGCCGGAGAAATAATATGACCCAGGCAGCTGACCGTGCTTTCGTACGCATGGAAGGGGTTGGGCATTGTTACAACCCCGAAGGCGGCCCGATGGCTGTGCAGCAGATTGACCTGGAAATTCACCGCCACGAATTCGTGGCGGTGGTAGGTCCGTCCGGCTGTGGCAAATCGACGTTACTGCGCATGGTGTCAGGCTTACTGATCCCCAGTGCAGGTAACGTCAGTGTGTTTGATAAACCTGTGACAGAACCGCGCGATGACGTGGGCATCGTGTTTCAGAAACCAACGTTATTGCCGTGGCTGAGCGTGCGTAAAAACGTACTCTTTCCGCTGAAACATAAATACGGGCGTTATTCCGCCAAAGATGAAAAACGCGCCGACGAACTGCTGGACATGGCCGGCCTCGCACAGTTTGCCGACCGTATGCCGGATGAATTATCCGGTGGTATGCAGCAACGCGCCGGTATCGTACGCGCACTGCTGCTCAATCCGGATATTCTGCTGATGGATGAACCTTTCTCTGCGCTGGATGCCATGACGCGGGAACAGATGGGCTTTGATCTGTTGAAAATCTGGAGCGATAACCCGAAAACCGTATTGTTTATTACCCACTCGATATCCGAAGCCGTACTGCTCGCTGACCGCGTTCTGGTGATGAGCCAGCGCCCGGGTACGGTACTGGATTTAATCGACGTGGATATTCCGCGTCCGCGCACTGAACAAACCATTCAGACGCCGGAATTTGCTGAATTAACTGCCCGCATCAGGAAACATATTTATGAACCGCACTAAGGCATTGCCGCCTCAATCGCCAGAAATGAAAAAAGTGCGTGCCGTGCTGATGCGTTATGCCTCGGCCATTTTCTTTATTGCGCTGGTGGGTATCTGGGAGCTGGTGTGCCGTATCGGCGAAGTGCCTAACTATATTCTGCCGTCACCCAGTTCGATTTTTCACGCCTTTTTTGATGTGGAATTCAGCCGCTGGCTAACCCATTTATGGGCCACCTTACGGGTTGCGCTGTTAGGTTTTGGGCTGTCCATCGTTATTGCCATTCCGCTGGCCATTGCCATGGTGCGGTCTGAACTGATGACCCGGGTTATCTATCCGGCCTTAGTGGTTGTGCAGGCTACGCCTGTGGTGGCTGTGGCGCCGCTGATTATCGTACTGATGGGTACCGGCGATGTATCGCGGGTATTAATTACCTGCATGATTACCTTCTTCCCGTTAGTGGTATCCACTACGACCGGTATGCTGGAAACCCCGGAAGAGCTGGTGGAACTCAGCCAGTCACTGCGCGCACCGCGTTACCGTGAAACCTGGCAGATCCGTATACCTTATGCCATTCCGCATATTTTCAGTGGTCTGAAAGTATCGATCACACTGGCGATTATCGGCGCGGTAGTGGCCGAGTTTGTGGCGGCAGAGCAGGGGCTGGGGGACTTTATACAGTTCTCCACTTCCTTCTTTAAAATTCCACAGGCCTTCGCCGGGTTAATTTTCCTCGCAGTGATCAGTCTGCTGCTGTTTAAATCCGTTACCTGGATTCAGACCTGGCTGTTCCCCTGGAGCCTGCCGAAGAAAAAGTAGTGGTTGATCCGGAACTTCTGTGAATAAACCCGGAATAAGCCGGGCACAGAGCAGGCAAGCGTTGCTGATGAAAATCAGCAACGCTTTTTTAACGCACTGATTCACGATCGCTTTAAAGCACGACGACAAAAACCACGATTACAAAAACCAAGACACAGATTGGGTACACACGATGACAGAAGACCAGAAACTCACAGAGCAGGATAAAACCTGCATGCGCCGCACCTTTGAACTGGCGGCCAAGGCACGGGATGAAGGTATTCATCCGTTTGCTGCCATCCTTACCGATGGCGAAGGCAATGTTCTGATGGAACAGGTTAACGCTTACCTGCCGGATCTGGATATGACCGGCCACGCAGAGCGTGTTCTTATGACCCGGGCCAGCAAAGCCTACCGTCCGGACTTTCTGAACAACTGCACAATGTACGTTTCAGCTGAGCCCTGTGCCATGTGCGCAGGTTCTGCCTACTGGGCGGGTCTGGGACGCCTGGTATACAGCCTCAGCGAACACTCACTGAAACAGATCACAGGTAATCACCCGGAAAACCCCACACTCGATTTACCATGCCGCACGGTATTTGAATCCGGTCAGCGAGCCGTAGAAATTATCGGCCCGGTGATGGAAGAAGAAGGGGCTAAGTTGCACGAAGGGTTCTGGGGATAGAGGCTGAAGAATTCTGATCCGCAGGGCGGGCGCCGGTTAACCCGCTTACCTCGTTCCCACGCTCCTGCGCGGGAACGTCAGTGGCGCGATACTGCCAGCATAAAGCGCAGACTTATGCCCCGTTCCCACGCTCCTGCGTTGCCTCGTTCCCACGCTCCTGCGTTGCCTCGTTCCCACGCTCCTGCGGTACCTCGTTCCCATGCTCCTGCGTTACCTCGTTCCCATGCTCCTGCGTTACCTCGTTCCCACGCTCCTGCGTGGGAACGTAAGTGCCGCCTACTGCATGGGAATGAACTGTGGCAACAAACAGCCTTCAAAATTGCGCCATCGTCTATTGACTGATCTGTTGATGCCATACAGTATATTTCAAGTGTATAAGAAATCTGCGCACGCTTTGTTCTTTGTATAGGCACGGTTTGCTTTCACCTGCATTCGTAATCTATTGATTAGTATAGAGATTTTTATCCAAAGCCAGAGATAGTGTGCCCGGCCAAAGCGTGTTTATGCGCATGCGCGTTTTTGTCGGAAAGGTTTGTATAAGAACTCAGGAATATCGTTTAGGAATCAATGGGTTATGAATGGTGATCCGTCAGGCCGGGGAAAGACAAAATGAGCATGCGCATAAATAAAACTGTTACACGTACATGGTGAGTTCATCGCATGATTAAAACAGACCATATATCAATCCAGTGTCCCGAATGTGGACACACTGAATTTGAGCAGCCGGAAGACGTAAAAGACGACGATTTCGTGAAATGCAATCAGTGTGGATTCGAGATTATGTTAGCGGATCTTAGGGAAGTTGGCCTTGAACAAGCTCGTGAGGCCGTAATTCCTGAGGCAAAGAAAGAGATTGAGAAAATGCTCAAAAAGGCATTTAAAGGCTTTAAATGAGTAACTTCGAAACTCTTACATTACTTGTATCACTCCTAGCGGTAATAATTTCAACAATATCGTTAGTTCGGACTCGAAAGCTGGCTAAAGAACAACTGGAACTTGAGAGAGTTACTGCTGAACTTTCTCGACTTCAAATTCAAAGCTTGGAAGAAGATCGAGAAAGTAAGACAAAGCCCAAGTTTAACGTAACCCTATCTAAGCTTGGGAAATCATCTTTTTTCTATATTTCAAATACGGGAGAGGGTACGGCCTATGAGGTTAATTTTGAACTCGTAGATTGTGAAGATAGTCCGCTAACAAGTGATCTATCGGAGAAATTTCCTCATCCCGAAATGAAGCCAAACTCAAGAGTAAAATTAATCGCGGCAATGCATCTAGGTAGTCCATCAAAATATCAAGTTAAGTTGTCCTGGAAAAACTCTTCTGGAGAAAACCAAAGTGAAACATTCTGGGTCACACGGTAAAGTACGTGTAACAAACGCATGTTGTTCGCCCCTGCGGGGCTGGGACCTCCGTTCCGCTGCGCTTCACTCCGGCCCCAAATGCGGGCGTTAAGCATAATGATTCGCATAATTCTTACTTGGAGATTAAATGAAAGTATTTATCAGTTGGTCCGGCTCACACAGTCGAAAATTAGGAGAGGCGATTAGGGATTGGCTGCCAGGCGTAATACAGCTTGTAACACCCTACTTTACGCCATCTGATATTGAAAAGGGCACGCGCTGGTCGAATGATATATCCAAAGAGCTTACGGAATCACAGATTGGAATACTTTGTGTAACTCAGGAGAATATCCACAGCGACTGGATACTGTTTGAGGCTGGCGCATTATCGAAAAGCTTAGATAAATCACACGTCTGCCCCATCTTATTTGGGATAACGAATACTGACCTTGCGGGACCATTGAAACAGTTCCAGACTACTGAGTTCGAGAAAGGTGATATGCATCGTTTGCTTGGCGTAATCAACTCTCGTCTTGGTGACAGCAAACTACCACAAAAAACACTCGACATAGTTTTCGAGAAATGGTGGCCGGATTTGGAGCAAAAGATCACCGGCATCATCGATGAAATTGACCTGCCGGAAGGCCCCGTAAGACCAGATCGTGAGCTTTTAGAAGAGATTCTGCAATTGAGCCGTCATACATCTAAGGTATCAAGTAGACCTTCAATTGCTCCGGCGGCAATACAAGATCTTTTAGAGCACTACATTGCTCTTCATGATGAGCAAGCTACTGAGCAAGGTTCTTTCCAAGAAACACTGGATTCATTGCAGAAGATGCATAAAGCGGTCAATCACATCGCTAGCAGATACAAAGGTAATTCAGAGGAGCTTGATGAACTAATGAGTAAATTCAGGAACCTACCTTATGTGGTTGAGGATACATCCAGTGCGGATGATGACGACGATATGCCATTTTAGCCTGAAAAAAGTGCTTAACAATCGGCTGCAAAGCGACCGATTTTCCGCCGCTTCGCGGCTCCAAACCGGCGCGTGAGCCGGGCGTTACATTACTTAATTGGCTTGTGAGCCAAAGGAAGGACAATAGACCAGTATGTTTGGATTCGTTAAAAAGACCAATTTAGATGCGGAAATTGATAAAAACGAAGCATTAACTAAGGCTCTCAAGGAAAAGGAGAGTGCAGTTCTAGATCTACAACAAAAGCTTGAAGAACACGAAAAACGATACGCTGAACTAACACTTAGTGAGCAGTATAAGCGGTCGTTAGACTTCGATAAGTTGACAAATGATTTGGCTAATTTGAAATCTCAATTTGAAAAAGAAAGCCAAGCTATAAGAGAGTTTAAAGATATAGAGTTAAAAAAGGCTAAATCTGACCTGGAAGAGAAAGTTGAAAGCATACGTAATGAAGAACTCGTAAAAATTGAAAATTTAAAGAAAAAACACTCAGAGGAAATTGAGGGCATTCAAGGAGACCTGGATAAGGCAAATAAATCCTTAACAGAAACAACCAAGGAACTTTCAGAGCTATCTAGTGAAATCAAGAGGAAAAAGCGAAAGCTTAAAGAGCTCGAGTCACATATTGAGGTTCAGGATGAAATAAGTACGGTGACCTCTGTATCGCAAGCGATAACAGGGGTAAATAGTTCAGAAATACAATTAAAAATTGATGAAAATAAAGAAAGGCAGAAGAATGCTATAAAAAGCAGAAAAGCATGGAAAGCTTACAATCACTATTATTTAGATAACAGCCTTTCTGCTGGGAAAGCCCAGCAAAGGCGACTAGCGAAATTTCTATTAACAGCTTTTAACTCCCAAACAGATAATATAATTAGCTTAGCCAAAAAAGGAAACTTTCACGCCTGCCACACTAAAATTGAAAAGTGGTTCGAGAAGATTAATAAGTTGGGTGAAGATCATCATATTATGATCGAAAGGCAGTACTTAAAGTTAAGGCTTGAAGAGCTTAGGGTAGTTGTTGAGTATCACTTACAAAAAGAATTCGAGAAAGAAGAAGAGCGCTATATTAACGAAAGTATCCGTGAAGAAAAGAGAGTTCAAAAAGAGATTGAATCATTCGTTAAATCACGGGAAAAAGAAGAGAAAAGTTATAAATCAGAAATAGAACGAGCAACAAAAGAACTCAAAGAAAGTTCTGAAGCAGAAGTTGAAAGTCTCAAGCGCCTGATAGATGACCTACAGCTTAAATTAGAAAGAAGTGTTAAAGAAAAAGAGCGAGCTTTATCGCTAGCACAATTAACTCGCTCAGGGCATGTATATATAATAAGCAATGAAGGTTCATTTGGTCGTGGTGTATACAAAATTGGTATGACTAGACGGCTCGACCCAATGGATAGGGTTAAAGAGCTAGGCGATGCATCAGTTCCGTTTTTCTTCGACGTTCACGGGATAATACATAGTGATGATGCTCCGGGGCTAGAAAGAGAGCTTCATAAACGGTTTGAAGAGCACCGCGTTAATAAAGAGAACTACCGTAGAGAGTTTTTTAGAGTTCCAATCGAGGTGATAGAAAACGCAATATGTGAAGTTCATGGTGAAGTATCTCTAGATCGATTATCTACCAGAGAAAAACTAGAAGAAGGAGTTTTTCAAGATGAAGATTAGTGATTTCAAAAGAGCTTCCGGTGCTTTATCGAAAACAATACATGCTTTTTCATTGTGCTTTGACAAAGCTGAAATAAACGATGCTAACGTTTCTTATGACGGAAGTTTTTTTAGCTTAAGACTCCGGTGTTATGTCGAGGACTTTGGAGTAAGCCATCTTTCAGTTTCTTCTACATCCGAAGACGCGAATAGAGCGATTAAAGAATTTTATAATTCTCTCATTTCTAAGATAGATTCAAATCTATCTGATCTAAAAGAAGAAGATAAGAAAGACGAAAAAGACTGGGACGAATGGAGATTCTACAATCATGAGTATAGTAATCTCCCGAGAATAGCTTCTTTAGAAATGCTCAAAGATATAATTCTGGGCTTCAAGAAATGACCCAGCGTAATGTAACAAGTCAAAGCACTCGGACGCAGAAAATCTGCGGCAGCTACTAAGCCACCCATGTTAGTACTATCTTCTTATTGCGAAAAATTATGCCGGTAATATTCTTGGTTTATTCACGGAGGAATAAGTTATGCCAAAGCCAAGAGAGCATCAGGTTTCATTAGACGCTACACCGTATTACCACTGCGTATCCCGCTGCGTACGCAGAGCGTTCTTGTGCGGAACAGATTTCGATACTGGTGATAGTTATGAGCATCGTCGTAGTTGGCTGGAAACGCGACTGCTCGAATTACCACAAGTGTTCGCCATTCAGGTAGCTGCTTACGCCATTATGAGCAACCACTACCATGTGGTTCTGTATGTTGATGCCGGATCTGCAAAATCCTGGCCTGATGAAGAGGTTGTTCAGCGCTGGCATCAGGTTTTTAAGGGTAATCTTTTATCGCAAAAGTACGATCGCAAAGAGGCTCTTTCTGAGCCCGAATTAGCAAGATTAAAAATCTATATTGAAGAATGGCGCAAACGCTTAATGGATATAAGTTGGTTTATGCGGGTGCTGAATGAAGCCATCGCCCGTGAAGCCAATGCAGAAGATGGATGTACAGGACGTTTCTGGGAAGGGCGCTATAAATCACAGGCTCTTCTCGATGAAGCTGCTTTGGCTGCCTGTATGGCATACGTCGATTTGAATCCTGTGCGAGCCTTGATGGCAAAATCACCGGAAACATCAGAATTTACATCGGTTAAGAAACGCGCCGAAAAAGCTCAGACTACCGCTCAACCTAATCATCCGAATCAACAACAGAAACAGTTGCTGCCATTTGCAGGTAACCCCAGACAGGACATTCCGATGGGTATTCCCATGTGCCTGACGGATTATCTTGAGCTGGTTGACTGGACAGGTCGTATTCTGCGTGACGACAAACGCGGGGCAATACCGGCGCAGGCAGATAAAATACTGAATCGATTGGGAATCGAACACGATCAGTGGTTGACGATGACGCAGTCTTTTGAGAACTGTTTTTCTACCTTTGCTGGTAGCGAACAGAGCCTTAGAAAAGCATGCGAAAAACTGGAGTATCAACGTGCAGCCGGCCTGAGTCGTTGTCGAGAGGTATTTGGCTGACACCTGAAAAATCCCACAGTAACCATTTAATCAGTGTTTGCTGAGATTTGGCATGTTCTGAATACAGAAAACTGACTGATTTGTTGGACATTTTATAGTTTCTTATTCCCACATCAATTTATCAGCAAAAGAGTATCGTTTTCAGAAGATCTCAGAGAAAATTGGTCTCGGTTTTAAGATGGGTGGCTTTATAATTTTTTAAGATGGGTGGCTTTATAATTTTACTTTTCGTGGGTAGGACCAATCATGGTTAAACGCTCAGAAATAAGAAAAGAGTCATGAAAAAAGTCGCGGAAAGATACACGAAGGAGTCGTTATGCAGCCTGTATTCCTGCCACCTAAAATACGCATGATGAAGCGCTGTCAGCGTTGTGGCTCTGTCTATCCGCGAAAAGCAGCTGACTGCCCGGTGTGTAACGATGTTGAGGACGGACCGGCGCTTGAGGCGTTAAAGAAGCAGCGCAAAGCAGGTCTCGTCTCATTCGGACTTATGGATATCAGTTTTTTATTGGCGGCGGCTATTTTACTGTTGCTGCTGCTGGGGAGTGCGTTATGAAGCCGGGTCTGTGTCTGCTTATCTGTTTTTTGTCACCGGCGCTGATGGCGGCCGGTTTGCCTAAACATATTGAAAAAAAGCAGAGAAAAATTGTCTCCCGCACGTATCAGCTGACGGATGCTCAGCTGAGTATATGTCCGCCCGCATTGAAAGATGACTACCAGGCATCGTTAGATGTATTCCGCAGCCGTTATCCGGAATTTAACCGGCTGGTGAGAACGTCTGAGTATTTTCAGCCGGCGGTTGCTGCCTTTGCTGACGATGTTGAACGCAGTCAGCAGGAATCCGATGAGATAAGAAGCCGTAATTGTCTGCTGGCAAAAGAACTGTTGGAAACTCTGATGAATAACGAAGAAGCGCCACATAGCATCGCGGATATGACCGCGATATTGCGTCAGGGCGCGGAATAAAATCCAAGGCTATAGCCTGCTGCTGTCCCGCAACTTTATATTTATGCTTTTTCGAGAAACTCAAGGTCCCTTTGGCAGATTCACTGCCTGTCTCCAGAATTCACGATGAATTCGAATTGCTTGTCTGTGATTAAATTTCAGCAATAGAGCTGCTTCTGAAAAGCAACATTGCGGAAGCCATTTCTTCGCATCTGGATGCGCCGAAATGAACGATGATTTTTCCGGCCCGCCGGGCATGGATGCCCGGCGAGCGGACAGCGACAGGGATGTCGCACGGGCGCGTGGCCAGGAAAAATCAAGAGAATGAGGATGACGCTCCAGAAAGCGAAAAGCTGGGGGCGGCCCTGCCGGCCAGGGGATAAGTTCCCCTGGGAGGCATTAGGTACTGCGGATTTAAAAGTCGTTTATAGAAAGTCGCGTGCTATCAAATAGTGGAACAGCAGTGGCCTATAGCCGGACTTTTCTGTTATCACCGCTCGCTGGCAGATCAGCCTTCAGTGGCCGGCACCAGGGTAATTTCAACCCGGCGGTTCTGAGCCTTGCCGGCTGCACTGGCGTTGCTGGCAATCGGCTGAGTTTCACCAAAACCGACGGGTTCGAGACGTACCGGGTTAATGCCCTGACTTTTCAGGTAACTGGCTACGGCGTTGGCGCGTTCTTCCGACAGGCTCTGATTGTAGGACGCTGAACCATCACTGTCGGTGTGACCGGCGACGACAACCAGAGTCTTGTCATATTCTTTTAATACAACGGCAACGGAATTCAGTACTTCGTAGAAATCACTGGCGATGGCGTTGCGGCCGGAGCCAAAGGTGATATTGCCCGGCATAATCAGATTTACTTTATCGCCTACGCGTTCAACGCTGACGCCGGTGCCGCGCAGCTGTTTGCGCAGTTTGGCTTCCTGGGCATCCATGTAATAGCCAATACCACCACCAATAGCACCACCACCGGCAGCCGCCGCCAGAATGCGCTTATTACGGGTGCCGCTGTCTTCCCCTTTATTGGCCAGATAAGCCGCTACCGCACCGACGCCGGCACCTATGCCTGCACCGATCGCGGTGTTGGAGGTTTTCTGTTCGCCGGTGTAGGCGTCATAAGTGGTACAACCAGTCGCCAGAACGGAAATAGCGGCAGCCAGGGCAATGTACTTCATCGGATCTCCTTGCAGTTAGGGTTGATGGCCGGATTCTACGACGTATGGGATGTGTATTCCGGAACCATGTCTCTGAATGATGACTCAGACAACTGCTCTGCCGGTACGGGTTCCCGGTGGAATATTGTTTTCTGCCTGTGGGTTTGAGCAGAACTAGCGGGATTGCATTTATTGTGCGGCTGAATCACAGTGATTATTCACAGTGCCGGTGACGGTCTTCTTTTCTGGTTGTTCTGAGGCTGGTTGTACCGGGGCGTGGTTGTACTTGGGGCTGGTTGTCCTGGGGGATGCCTGCCCGGCATATGGAGACTCTTATCTGATGAGCTTTATGGCGGAGGTCAATGGATGAATCAGCAGGATATCGATACAGAAGAATGGAATAATCCGGACAACTGGTCGGGTCCGGCCTGGCTGTGTTTTTACTTCAGCAAGCAGGATTCCCGCACCTGGGTGCCTAAACGTATCCCTTCATTGGGCTGGACCCTGAACCTGGGGAAAAATGCCGGTGTCTTCTGGTTAACCGGGTTTTTACTCGGCATTCCATTGGCGGTGGCAGCGGTTCTGCTGTAACTGGGTTTGTCTTTACCCGATTGCGTCCCGATCCGTTTCCCGGTCCGTTTCCCATTCCGTTTAAGGGCACCGGGTTGATAATCTGTTAAGCAATATCTGTTAAGCAATGATAGGAGATAGGTATGTCAGACAATAACGCAAACCGTGAAGTCACTGTGGTTGATATTAAAATGCCATTTATTTCCATGGTGGTGTTTCTGGTAAAACTTTCGATAGCTGCCATTCCGGCGTTGATTATTGTCAGCTTTATTCTCGGTCTGTTGAGTGCCCTGTTCGGTGGATTGTTTGGTGGTATGTTCGGCGGCATGTTTCATGGATTTGACGCGGAAATGCACCGCTTCTGATAGTTGCGGCAGGCGCGGGCAGCGCGCCTGCCGCCGTCCACTTTGACCACTCCGGGCAAGATAACCGCCGTGGTCATTTGCAACCCCGGGAAGCTGTGGTTAGCATTTTCACTCCGCCTTTGATGAATTGTTGCTATGACTTCTGCGCTGTCTGCATTTACCCGTTCCATTGATCACCCGTCTTTTTTACAGGCCCTCGGGCACAAACAGAATCTGTTGATTATTCAGGATCTGGACGGCGTCTGCATGGGGCTGGTGCGCGATCCCAAGCGCCGCACCATGGACGCAGACTATATCCGTGCCGTCAGGGCAATGGCCGGGCAGTTTTATGTGCTGACCAATGGCGAACATATTGGCTCACGCGGGGTGAACCCGATTGTGGAAGCCGCCTTTGCGACGCAGCCATCAGGCTGGGTGCAGCAGCAGGGGCTGTATTTGCCCGGTCTGGCCGCCGGTGGTGTGCAGTGGCAGGGCTGTGACGGTGATCTCGATCATCCCGGTGTCAGCGCACAGGAAATGGCCTTTCTTAAAGCCGTGCCGGATACCATGCACCGTTATCTGTCTGCGCGTCTCAGTGAGCCGCCGTTTGCATTATCCCCGCAGCAGGTCGCTGAGGTTCTGGATGTTATTGTGCTGGATAATCTGGTGTCACCGACGCTGAATATCGGCAGTCTGCACGATCGCTTTGGTGCCCATTATCCGGCCATGCAGAGGGTGGCCGCAGAGCTGATGGAGGCGCTGCTGCAACAGGCGGCGGAGCAGGGGCTGGAGGATTCTTTCTTTGTGCATCTGGCCCCCAATCTTGGCACCCAAAACGGCCGCGAAAGGCTGAAACCGGCTGCAGGCAGCGATATGGGCACGACCGACTTCCAGTTTATGCTGCGTGGTGCGGTGAAAGAGGCCGGCGTACTGGTGCTGCTGAACCGTTATTATTTTGCCCGCTGTGGCGAATATCCGCTGGGAGAAGACTTCAGCGTACGCGTGGCACCACGCTCAGCGGATGCCATGCGTGCGCTGGCAGAAAGCGCATTTGACCCTGCGCTGATGCCGTCGGTTGTCGGCGTTGGTGATACCGTTACATCGGTGGTCGACAACGACGATGCGACGGTTTTCTCGCGCGGCGGCAGCGACCGGGGTTTTCTGACCCTGGTGCAGCAGCTGGGGGAATCCTTCCACAGCGACAATGCCGTGGTCTGGGTCGACAGCAGTGGCGGCGAGCTGAACCGGCCGGGTCTGTCTCCGCAGCATACTGATCCGTCGCAGCCGGTTCCTCTGACTTCTCTGCAGGGCATCACGGATGAGTACGACCCGCTGCAGCTTAATCTGCTGTTTGCGGGCGGTTATCAGCAATACATTGCCTTCTTCAGGCAGCTGGCCAGCCTCCGCCAGACCACTGCATAACCTGTATGCCTTTATGCCGGCGGCGGCTCTGGCGCCACAGTGTGTGCAGCCCGGTATCCATGGTGTTGCTTTCCATATCCATAACCCGGAAGCCATGACGCTGATAAAAATCGTTAAGATGCGGCAGCGGCAGAGTCACCAGCGGTTGGTGGCTGGGCGTGGCGATAAGTGCCTGCAGCAGATGTGACGCATGGCCCTGGCGGCGGTATTGAGGATGGGTGCAGAGATTGCGCAGCAGCCAGCAGCGTCCATACTTCAGCAGTCTGGCGCCGCAGATGAGTTCATCCCCGGCGAATACACCGCACAGTGTATCCCGGGGCCCGGCACGGCCGCTTTCGCCGCTGGCTTTGTAGAGCGCATTGAGCTGGGCGGGCGTTACGTTCCATTGCAAACGGGTGGGCAAACGGGTGGGCAGTACAGTCTTGTTCATAATCAGGGCTGATGGCGGCGCCTCCGGATTGTGAAAATAATACGCTTATAGTTATGAGTCAGGTTGATAAATAAACCGGCCGGATTGCTGTCATTATATCAGGCACGATGTTTTACGATGACAGGTAACCTTACCGAGAGGAGACTGATTGATGATTTTACAAGAGACGTACACGCTGTCGAATGGCGTTAAAATTCCGAAAATAGCGCTGGGCACCTGGATGATTACCGAAGATGCCGCGGTTCAGGCGGTAAAAGAAGCCATCAATATGGGTTACCGTCATATCGACTCCGCACAGGACTACGGCAATGAAGCCGAAGTGGGTGCCGGTGTGCGTGAGTCCGGTGTCAGCCGCGAAGAAATTTTTGTGACCACCAAGCTGGCGGCGCAGTACAAAACTTACGAAGGCGCTAAAGTCGCGATTGAAGAATCCCTGCAACGTCTGGATATCGGTTACATCGATATGATGATTATCCACAGCCCGCAACCCTGGGGGGATTTCGGCGGTACTGACCGCTATGAAGAAGGTAACCTGGAAGCCTGGCGCGCACTGGAAGAAGCGTATGAAGCCGGTAAAATCCGCGCCATTGGCTTATCCAACTTCCAGCAGAGTGATGTGGAAAACATTCTCAACGGCGGTAAGGTGAAGCCGGCGGTAAACCAGATTCTGGCGCACATCAGTAACACGCCGTTTGATCTGATTAATTTCTGCAATGATAAAGACATTCTGGTGGAAGCTTATTCACCGGTCGGTCACGGTGAGCTGTTTAAAAACGGCGCCATTGCGCAAATGGCAGAAAAATACGAGGTATCCGTGCCGCAGCTGTGTATCCGCTATGATCTGCAGCTGGGTATGCTGCCGTTGCCAAAAACCGCAAATCCGGAGCATATGGCCAACAACGCTGATGTGGACTTTGTGATTTCCGATGAGGATATGAAAACCCTCACTAACATGGAAAAAATCGCCGATTACGGTGAAGCGGATGTGTTCCCGGTTTATCGGGAAGCCTGATTGCGCTTAAGTATGGCATCAGAATGATGCTGACCATGCCCGCCGGTGAATATCGGCGGGCATTTTTTATGGCTTATCCGTCAGGATGTTTTCAGATAGGTGTAGCCATTAATGCAGGCTTCATAAAAATCCGTCCAGCCGACGCCTTCGCGCGGTTTGATATTGCCGCAGGCGACCTGCTTATCGATCATGCGTTTCACATCGGATGCCATGGCCTCCGGGTTGTATTGCATAATATCCAACACGTCGTTAACCGCTGAGCCTTTTACCACTTCTTCAATGTAAAATTTCTGTGGATCATCCGCGTCGCTGACAATATGTACTTCGTTCAGACGACCGAACAGGTTATGCATATCCCCCATCACATCCTGATAGGCACCGGTTAAAAACAGGCCAATAAAATAAGGCTCGTCTGCGCGCAGTTTATGCAGGGGTAACAGGTTGGTGATTTCCCGCGCTACCGGAAACTGATCAATCTTACCGTCGCTGTCGCAGGTAATATCGGCCAGTGAGCACTTCACCTGGGGTTTTTCATTCATGCGCGTCAGAGGCACCACCGGCAGCAGCTGATCAATAGCCCAGGTGTCGGCAGCGGACTGGAAAATGGAAAAATTGCACAGGTACTGAGACGCCAGATTAAGCTCCATTTCCTGCAGTTCTTCCGGCACATAATCCGCGGCGGCATAATATTCCTGCAACTGCGCCATAATCTGCCAGTACAGGGTTTCGGTTCTGGCCAGTTCTTCCAGACTGAGCACCCGCAGTTTAAACGCGTCCATGGCCTGCTCTTTGTAGCGCGAGGCATCATTATAGATGCGCTGTTTATTGCTGCTGTCTGCTACTTCGCCGGCGATATCACGCATATTGCTGACGATAATATGTTCGCCGTCGACAACGCCGGTATCGACGCCACGGGTGCCGCTGATATTGGTGCGTATTTCTCCCACCACCTGAGTGACCACGCAGCTGTGATGTGCGGTAATGGCACGGCCGCTTTCACTGACCAGATGCGGATGGGGAACCTGCTCCAGTTCGCAGACTTCTTTCATCCCCTGAACCACGTTGGCGACGTATTCCTGCATGCTGTAATTACGTGAGGAATCATTGGTGGAGGCGCTGCCGTCGTAGTCGATGCCCAGGCCGCCGCCGACATCCACATAATCCAGCGGAAATCCCATTTTATGCAGCTCGGCATAAATCATCGCGCCTTCGGTGATGGCTTCTTTGACCGAGCGGATATCGGTTAACTGACTGCCGATATGAAAGTGCAGCAGATTCAGGCAATGACTCATGCCCTGTTCCTGAAGATAGCGGGCAGTGTTGATGATTTCTGCAATGGTTAAGCCGAACTTAGCGCGCTCACCACCGGAGCTTTCCCATTTACCGCGGCCAACGGCGGTAATTTTGGCGCGCACACCGATCATAGGGTCGATATTGAGCTCTTTGGCAATCTTAACCAGCAACAGCAGCTCGGAGTATTTTTCCACCACCACCAATACGCGGTTGCCGAGTTTGCCGCCCAGCAGCGCCAGACGCATAAATTCCTCGTCTTTATAGCCGTTCAGCACGGTCAGTGAATCCGGGTTGGTGTTCATCGCCAGCGCCGCCAGCAGCTCAGCTTTGGAACCGGCCTCCAGGCCATATTGAAACGGATTACCGGCATTGACGATCTCTTCCACCACTTCGCGCATCTGGTTCACTTTGATGGGATACACGCCACGGTATTGGCCCTGATAACCACAGGTGCTGATGGCGTCGGCAAAGGCGGTGTTCAGGCGTACGACCTGGGCGCGCAGAATATCGTGAAAGCGCCCCACCACCGGAAACTGCACGCCGGCCTGCCGTATCTCTGTGAGCACATCGTTAAAATCAATGCGCAGATCCGGGTGGTCAGCGTGCGGGGTGATGTGCAGATTACCGTTATCACCGATCTGAAAATAACCACCGCCCCAGCGCGATACGCCGTACAGTTTTTCGGCATCGTTGATTGTCCATTCTTTGTCTGATGCTGCCATGCGGGTGACTCCTCCGATAGGGGTATCCTTAGGGTTGATACACAGGGTTAACAGATACGGCAGAAAAATGAATGTAGCCAGCGGCAGCCGGCTTGGCCAGCGTTTTGTCAGCCCTGAAGTACGCAGGATGCGGGGCGGATGGTCTGAGCTGATAAGACCCATGTAACAATTTTGTCATATTTAAGGCAGAATCTTGGCCCCACTTTCCATCCGTTCCAACAGCAGGTGTATGTGTGAAAACCTTAATAACCACAGTGCTGGCTGCCAGCATGATGACCGCCGCCGGGTGTGCTCAGCTCACGCCCCAGACCGATGACTCCTGGATGACCCGTGAAGCCGCCGGGGATCTGACTCAGTTTGGCGGTGCACGCCGTATGAGCGGCGATATCTCTGAGGCGCTGAAAGCGTCTATATCTAACCGTCAGGCGAAGAATGTCATTCTGTTGATCGGTGACGGTATGGGGGATTCTGAAATCACTGTGGCGCGTAACTATGCCCGTGGCGCCGGTGGCTTTTTTGCCGGTCTCGACGCACTGCCATTAACCGGACAATACACGCATTATTCGCTGCACCGGGATACCCATAAACCGAATTATGTAACCGATTCGGCGGCTTCTGCCACCGCCTGGGCCACTGGCGTAAAAAGTTATAACGGCGCCATTGGCGTGGATGTGAATGGCAAGCCGCACACCTCGCTGCTGGAATTAGCCAAACAGGCGGGTAAGGGCACCGGGAATGTTTCCACTGCGGCGATTCAGGATGCCACCCCGGCGGCACAATACGCTCATATTTCCATGCGTAAATGCTATGGCCCCCACGTGACCATGCTGGCCTGTGGCCGTGAAGCGCTGAAAAACGGTGGCCCTGGCTCCATTTCTGAACAACTGCTGAACACCCGGCCGGATATTTCTTTGGGTGGCGGTGCCATGCCATTTGATGAAAAAGCCAAAGCCGGTGAGTGGGAAGGCAAAACCCTGCTGCAACAGGCACAGGAACGCGGCTTCCAGGTCGTCTCTAATGCGCAGCAGATGGCGGCGGTTAACCTTGCTGACCAGCAGCAGCCGGTACTGGGATTATTCGCCCCGATTCATATGCCGGTGCGCTGGAAAGGTCCGCGTGCCAGCTATCATGGTAATCTGGAAAAACCCGCCGTTAAGTGTGAAGTGAATGAGGATCGTACCGCTGACTATCCGACTCTGGCCAGCATGACGGAAAAAGCCATCGATCTGTTAAAAGACAAGCCGGAAGGTTTCTTCCTGCAGGTGGAAGGGGCCTCCATAGATAAGCAGAATCACGCCGCCAATCCGTGTGGACAGATCGGCGAAACCGTGGATCTGGATGAAGCTGTGCAGGTGGCACTGGCGTTTGCCAAAGAAGAAGGTGACACCCTGGTCATTGTGACTGCCGACCATGCGCACTCGTCACAGATTGTGTATCCCGATGCTAAAGCACCGGGTCTGACTCAGGGTCTGATTACCAAAGATGGTTCGCTGATGGTGGTGAGTTATGGTAACTCAGAAACCGATTCCATGGGGCACACAGGAACGCAGCTGAAAATTGCTGCCTACGGCCCACATGCGGCGAATGTGGTGGGGCTGACAGACCAGACCGATCTGTTCTTTACCATTCGTGATGCGCTGGGCTTAGCGCCCGCTGAATAATCACACCGGCAGGCGGGGCTGCGGCCCTGCCTTCAGGGGACCAGCCCGAACTCCTGCGCCAGATTCTCATAGTATTCATCGCTCTCATCCTTTGGCCATTGGTCAATCCAGTCGGGAACCGGCGTGCCGGCCTTGCGGTTGGCATACAGCAGGTAAAAACGCGCTTTGTCGCTTTCCGGCGCCAGCAGGGTCATTTCGTCAGCCACCCGCACAGCCCGGGTATAGTGGCCGGCTGCGAGTAAACGCCGGTATTCATCGTCTATGTTGAGCTCCACCGGCTCGGACAGCGCGCTGAAACAGAGTCCTGCCAGTAAAGCCATAACGGGGTATCGGATCATATGAAGGTTTCCTCCTGTCGGTTCAGTTTCATCATAAAACCGCATAAGTCATAAGGAATAGACCCGAAAAGAGGGTTCAGCAACTGAATGCTGTCATCTTGTGAACCGCGTCAAACGGCATTCTGTTGATAACGCCCATAGCGAATAAAATTTGCCCGTGATCAAGAGAATGCTGACCGCTTTGCCATACACTGAAGTTATCTGCTGAAGATAACCCCGCCCGGGGTTTTCTGATCGTCCTGTACCGGGAGGCGTGATGACCCTTTATTCTGTTCCCCGCCAAACACCGCCTGCGGCTGTCTGTAGCTCAGCTCATAACCCTGCCCGTAAACCCGGACGGCAGCAGGCGATGCAGCAGTTAATCAGTGATATCCGCCGCGCAATGCCGCTCGACGAACCTTACGCTCTGCTGTGCCAGAAACAGTGTGTGGGTTGTCCGAAAAAATTAATGGAATACCTGGAATCTGAACTGACCGGCTGGGAAAGTGCCCTGCAGGCCGGAGAGCAACCCAGTCTGGGGGATATTAATCAACTGGCAAAAACCAGCCGCAAAATATATCGGGTGTTACAGAAAAATGGTCTGACCCCAATACCGGACAAAACATCAGAGGGTTAATTTATTAAGCCGGCGTATCAGATAAAAGGGGTGAAAACCGTCAGCAGAAACATGCCGGCACTGAGCAGCCTGTACGGTATTTTCTGACGACCGGAAGAAGCGGTTAAGGGCCAGGAAAAGCGCCCTGTTTGGGCATAAAAATGATTGCAGCGCTGACAGTGATCTCTGAATTCCGGGAAATAGTCCCGGCACCGCTGACAGGCGCTCCCTGCAGTCAGCAGTGTGTCATTATCGGGCAGTTGTTCGGCCGGTATTCGCACAAATACATCCGCAGCTGATTGACGGATGTAACAATACGCTAAGTTTTGTATCTGTTAAACAATAATCAGATGCATTGTTTTTAAATTTAACGATATATGTCAAAAAAAGCAGCCAAAGTAGTGGCTGCTTTCTGTTGTGATGCCGTGAAATTTATTGAACGGTTAATTAACCGAGCCCGATACCCTGCGCCATCATGACTGCAAATAATGGCAGTGTGGTGAGTACCGCCAGTTTTGCGCGGATGATGTATAAAATCGTGCGCGGCACCTGCACGTCATCGTCATCGTCATCAGGGATGCGGCGGCGGCTTTGTAAAAACCAGGTAGGATAAAGCGTGGCGGCGACGGCGCCGAGAAACAGTCCGACTTTCAGATCATAAACCGGGTTATGAATATAAAAATTCATGCCTTTGCCCACCGCAACCGTTAACAGAATGCCGGTGACCAGCACCACAATGCCCACCGCCCAATAGCTCAGGTCGACATTAGCTATGTATTTAACCGCGCGTCCTTTAAGTGAGGGTTTCAGCAGATAAAATTCGAACAACAGCAGGGCAAACAGCGCGATAACGCTGATAAAGTGCAGGTAGCGGACAAGAACAAAACTCACGGCAAGCTCCTTCATTATCAGAATGAATACAATGATCAGGCTTTTTGTGAGGGTAGGATTATCTTAAAGGCTGGCGGTGGCGCGCTGTTTGATACAGCGCATGTTTCTGTCACGTTTTTCCGCCCCGGCGGGCAGGGTTGTGCCTTCAGCGCAACTGACTGTCCTTACTGCCGCGGCGGTTATAAAGCTGGGTGCGTGTTTCGCTTTCTTCCATGGCGGTCTGGCATTTGATGCACAGCTGCACCCCGGGAATCGCCTTGCGCCTGGCCTCCGGAATGGGGGCGTCGCACTCTTCACAGAACTCAGCACTGTCACCCTGCGTGAGGTGACGGCGGGCTTCTGCCACGGCATCTTCGATGCTGGCGTCGATCTGATCCTGCACTGCTCCGTCGGGAGCCCAGCCTGAAGCCATAAAACACTCTCCAAAAGTGATGGGTTGCCAGAGGGTTATGTTCGGGTTGTTATACCTGGGTCGTTGAGTTTAGTTGTTTAGCCTGGTTGTTGGGCCTGACTTTTGAGCTAATGTAAGCTGTTACAACGAATGAATCATTCAGACTAATACCGCCGTTTACGCTTGTCTATGGGACAGGGCGCTCTGTTGAACCCCATGACGCTGACGGTAATATCCTGGCGGAAACAGAACAATCACCGGAGCCCGTATGACCGCAACGCAAAAACTTCTTGCCCGCTATGTGCCTTCCATGCAGCCGGGCCGGGTCGAGTGGATCGGGCTGCGGCCAGAGCGGCGCCAGCCGGTGCTGGTGGTGGACAGCGCCAATGCGGTACGTGACCTGGGACTGGCCGGCGACCGGCGCTGTGAAGGTTCGCCGGGCAGTGCCCGTCAGGTAACCCTGATTAACGCTGAGCATATTGCTGCCATCGCCGCACTGCTTCAGCGTGACACCATTGACCCGGCGCTGTTACGGCGCAACATTGTGGTGTCGGGTATTAATCTGCAGGCACTGCGTTATCAGCAGATAGAGATCGGCGGAGCTCTGCTTGAACTGACTGCCCAGTGTCATCCCTGCAGTCGCATGGAAACCGCACTGGGCAGCGGCGGGACCGCCGCCATGTTTATGCACGGCGGCTTGTGCGCCAGAATTATCCGCAGTGGTGAAATCCGCACCGGCGACAGTGTCAGGCCCATACTGCCACAGGCATCCCTTTTCTGAATTTTTTACATCCGGCTGTAAGGAATCCATATTTTTATTTTTTAATAAATCAATAAAAATTAAAATTTAGCAGTATTTTTACGGATACGAATGAGTAATAAATCAGGCCATGAATGATCATAAACAGCATGCTGTGTAATCTGTAAAAGGAGAAAATAATTGCATAATAAATGTCCGGATTTTCGGGTATTACTGTGTTGGAATTTTGTTATGAATGCGTTTGTATTATTTTCTGGTGTTTATCCGGCAGGACCCGGCACTACGCTTTATTTATTCTGTCGTAAACAACCCGAGACACAGTTCTCCTGCATATCGTGTGTTAAAACACAAAAATAATAATACTTAATAAAACTCAGGTACCATTTGATTAAGTGTGCGTTATCTCGCAGTTTTACCCCGCCCTGAAGCTTAAAAATTGCCGCCGTTCAGAAATCCCTCTGTTCGAATAACCTGTTATTTAAGGAAACCATCTATGTCTGGATTACGGGTATTTAATAAGGCTGCGCTAATCAGCGCTATGCTGGCACCGGCGGCTGTTCCGGTGATGGCTGCCGGCCCGGTGGGTTATGCCACGGTTAATGGCAGTATCACTGGTGGTCAGGGCGGCCAGATTGTATATGCGACAACCGGAACAGAAATTAACCAGGCCATGTGTGAGCGGGCCTCAGAAGAAACACCACTGATTATCTATGTCAGCGGTACCATTAATCATGACAACACGGATAAAGTATCCGGTGCCTGTGATACCGCAGGCGATGAGATCCAGTTTAAGCGGGTCAGCAATATATCGCTGATCGGTACTGCTGAAGGCGCATTGTTCGATGAAATAGGCATCCACCTGCGTGAAGCATCCAACATAATTATCCGCAATGTGCATGTGCGTAATGTGAAAAAATCCGGCTCGCCAACCTCTAACGGCGGGGATGCCATCGGGATGGAGAAAGACGTGCACAACGTCTGGATCGACCATAACGAACTGGAAGCATCCGGCGGCGAAAAAGCCGGCTATGACTCTCTGATCGATATTAAAAATAACTCGAAATATGTGACGGTTTCTTATAACTATCTGCATAATTCCGGCCGTGGAGGTCTGATTAACTCCAGCGACAGTAATGTTGAAAGTACGTATGTAACCTTCCACCATAATATCTACGACACCATTGATTCCCGTATGCCGCTGCTGCGCGCCGGCACAGCGCACTCCTTTAATAACTACTATTTCAAGGTCAGTAAGTCGGGTATTAACTCGCGTCTGGGAGCCAGCATTAAAGCCGAGAATAACTACTTCGAGCAGGTACAGAACGCCATCGGCACTTTCTATACCGACGATATGGGTTACTGGGAAGTCAGCGGCAATATTTACGACGACGTGGAATGGGTTGATAACAGCACCAACCATCCCGCCGGCTCGGATGACCAGCTGCCGGTGTCCAATACCACAGTGACCTTGCCCTATGATTATGAGCTGGATGATGCCAGCTGCCTGAAAACAATTCTGGCTGCCACCGTGGGCCCACACACCAATCTGGCGGAATCCGATGGCAGCTGCTCCGTCGATGGCGGCCAGACGCCTGCGCCGGACCCACAACCAGAACCTGAATTGCCGCCGGTCTCTGTGAGCGCTTCGGTTGATGGTAACGCTGTGACGCTCAGCTGGAATGAAGCGGAAGGCGCAACCGGGTACCAGGTGTATCTGGACAGCGACAGCGATCCCAAAGGCCGGGTGCGCCAGGCTGTGCTTGATCCGCAAACGACCAGTTATACCCTGAGTGATCTGGCCAGCGGGCAGACCTACTGGTTCTGGATAAAATACAGTGCCGCCAACGGCGCGACGGTCAGCTCTGACGCTGTCAGTGCCACACCGCTTGCGGATGGGGTGAATGTGATTCTGTCTGCAGTGGCGACAGAGGATGGTGTTGTGCTGAACTGGAACGCATCCGAGACGGGCTCCGGTTATCAGATTTATATGGATACCGACAGCGATCCATCCGGTCGTGTGCGTCAGGCGTCTGTTGGTCCGGCGGTTACTCAATACACACTGAGCGGTCTGGAAGCCGGACAAACTTACTGGTTCTGGGTGAAATACCTGTTAAGTGACGGTACTTATGGCAACTCTGCTGCTGCCAGCGTTACGGTGGCGGGCGATGCTCAAACACCGGACCCGGCGACCAATCTGTCTGTATCAGCAGGCTCTGATGGTTCCGGTAAAGGCCATGGCAGTTATGGCGATGTGCGTGATGGTGATCTCAGCAGTTACTGGTCACCCAATGGTGACAGTGGCCGCATCTCGTTGAAATGGGATGGTGAAGCAACACTGAACGCCGTTATTATCCGCGAAGCAGCAGGCTATGAAGGCAATATTCAGGCATGGACCATCAGCGATCATAAAACCGGTGAAGTGCTGGCAGAGGGTAACGGCGTCCCTGACATGATGACGCTGGATACTGTCTCGTTACGTAAACTGGACTTCAATATTCTTTCCGCTTCCGGTAGCCCGGCCGTGGCAGAGTTTGAAGCCTATTACATTCATTAATCGTTGTTGATCATACGGCAGACCGCGTTCCGGTCTGCCGTTTTCTGTCATCGCTGTCCTGTCACCTGGTCCTGTCACGCAGTCCTTATTCCGTCAGAGCAATCCATATTGGTTTGACTCATCACCATCTGTCATCGGCTTCTGGTTTGCCCATATTGTTAATAACCACCAACAAACACATGCGCCCCATTACCCGGGCGGGTATAATTTTGCCTGACGATTAAGCGTCAGCGATATTCTTCTCTATCTGGCTTTTAAGGAATTAACATGGCTAATGGATCCGGGAACCCGACACTGCGGGCATCCTCATTCAGTGATAAAGACCGCGCCACCGATGGCAACCCGATGACCCTCAGCGGTACGGTTAACAAAACCTTTATATTATTGGCACTGGTTTTTATCTCCGGTGGCCTGACCTGGGACTACTTTCTTAAAAGCGGCGGCTCGGAACAGTTTGCAACCATTGCCGGTATTTCCGGTGCGGTAGGCGGGCTGGTGTTTGCACTGATTACTATCTTCGTAAAACGTGTGGCACCTTACACGGCACCTCTGTACGCACTGTTCGAGGGCTTAGTGATTGGTATTGTCTCCGTCATTATGGAGATGCAGTTTCCCGGCATCGTACTGCAGGCGATTGGCCTGACCTTTGGCACCATGCTGTCACTGCTGGTGGCGTATAAATCCGGTGTTATCAAAGTGACGCAGAATTTCCGCCTGGGTGTCGTAGCGGCCACCGGCGGCATCGCACTGGTGTACATTGCCAATTTCGTTATGGGTTTCTTTGGTATTCATATGCCCTTCATTCATGAAAGCGGCACCATGGGAATATTGTTCAGCCTGTTCGTGGTGGTTATCGCCGCACTGAACCTGGTGCTGGACTTTGACTTTATTGAGCAGGGCGTAGAAAGCGGTTGCGCCAAGTATATGGAATGGTACGGAGCCTTCGGCTTAGTGGTCACCCTGTTGTGGCTGTATATCGAAATCCTGCGCTTGCTGGCTAAAGCCCGCAGTCGCTGAGCGTCCTGATAGCAGGTTTGAACCGGAATCGCAGAATGATTCCGGTTTGCTGAAGCTTTTTCCTGAATACTATCCGACAAAATATAGCTGATGAGCCTGATGAGCCTGATGAGCCTGATGAGCCTGATGAGCCTGATGAGTCATTGGGCTGTCGGGTGGCAGTCTCATTAACTCCCCATACTTATCCGGACCTTATCGAGCTTCCCGGCACGAATAGGGAACATAATCACCGGAATTGCTGAGCACCAGCGGCATACCACCAGTAGTGCCATACTGTATTTCACAGGCAAGTCTCATTTGTGACTTCAGAAGTTTCCATCTTCCACGGTTTTTACCATTGGACCAGGAGAAGTAGTGATACTCGTCATCAGATCCTTCATACAGAGTATTTTTTAATGGAGAAACTCCGTAGTTAACGAAATCAGCTGCATCAATTTTCTGGTAGCTGTCATCCACCTGTGCGCAGGCGCATAAGGCCAGAAAAAACGGTAAGACTAAGAAATTTTTCATCGTTCGTTTTAACTGGCCAGCCCTGAAATAATTGTATGTTTACTTATCCGTCGACAGCTCGCCAGGCCGGAAGTTATGGGGTTGACTCCACCACTGTGACCAGATACCTATGTCATAGCCCGACGACAGGGTAATGGTTATATCATCTTTTGAGAGAGCTTCCGGATCGTTTGCTTCCGGATAGCTTAATAGTTTTCGCTATTTGATGGTACCTCACTCTGGCAATCCCTCCAACCTTGGTACATCCTCTGAGTTCTCATCCCAAACAGCTTTGCTGGATAAAAAGATATGCGCTGTTGGCACCATGGAAATTTCAGTATCCAGGCATCCTGCCGGAACGACGAGCAACCCCGGAATCTGAGTGCTCGGCAATGCCGAGCCACAGAGCTTACAAAAGCTTTTGTTATGACGGGTGCCCGGAAGCGTAAAACAGGTCACAGTGTCTGCGCCTGATTGCCATACTAATTCAGCTGACTGTGAAAATAGATTTGCTGCATAAGCTGACCCGGTATCTTTTTGGCAATGTTTGCAATGGCACAGGTAGAAGCCATTGAATTCGCCTGTCACCTTAAAGCTTACGCTACCACACAAACAAGAGCCGGAATGATCAGTCATCGTGATTTCCTGTATGTCCTGAAGTTTAAATACACATGCCGATTTACACATGGGTGAGCGACGTGAATCCTGGTGGTGAAGCCATGACAGTGGTGTAATTTGCTGCCACCTATATATGTGTCGCCATTTACCACCGATCTCTTAGGTGGGTATCCATTTAGTGCTCACGATTCATCAGGCTAAGAATTAATGGTAATCATAAAGCCCCCATAATTTTCTCTCATTAAGCTTCATATAGAGCGGTCTGACGTATGAGATCAGCCTGTTTCTGAAACTGGTGCTTGGTTCATTGTTCTTTGGACCGCTCTATAATCATTAAATACTTCTCTGTTTCACTATGTTGAGAGCTTGACAATATTTCATCGATCCACTCACGCTTTATATCGCGTAGGAATTTTCTATACGACTGCACTTTCTGTAAAGAATCAATACTGAAAACTCCTTCGCCCCCTCCTGCAGCTACGCCTCTTCCTATCACTGCTCCTGCCCTAAAGTTAAATTCTCCATGACTTTCATCAATTAACAAATAATGGGTTTCTGGAGGGTTTCTATCCGGGTAATGTATCTGTGAAACTAAATATTTTGCCATGCTTCGAGCTTTCTGTGATATTTAACGCTCTCTCAAGCGGTGAGTAATGCGTCTAGACAGAAATCTACTTTACCACCTTCTTCTGATTGTGCAATATCCCAGCCTTCTCCTAAGTTGTACTCCGTGCCATAGACGGATAACAAGGCTACGTGCTCAGCAGTTATTGCTGGATACGACAGCCTAATCCCGGGAATGGCTAGTGGGGATTATCCAGCTTCTGTTGACGGGATACTTAACCGACTGGGTATCGAAGAGAATCAATGATTAACCAACACAAGCTTTCGATAACTGCTAAAGCGGATGTCCTGGTAGTTGTCCTAGTGGTCCATGCGGAAAATAATGTAATCTAACAATAAATGAGCGTATCATCCATTTATTATGCGTACACCAAAACCTTTTCAAATTTCCAGCGATAC